>SDBT01000728.1_pt1 | contig 53694 bp, 32 predicted proteins | sample 2277101 | NCBI WGS metagenome assembly SDBT01 (sample SAMN10404973, study PRJNA504765) | marine sediment metagenome | isolation source: marine sediment core GS10_PC15, 103 cmbsf | place: Arctic Ocean: Southern Knipovich Ridge | collected 2010 | reverse complement strand
GATCAGAGCGGCGACTTTGCTCACGGCTGCAGCAAGGTCTCGACGAATAGGCCGAGGTCGGCGAGGTCGACGAGGTTGTCGCCGTTGAAGTCGCCGCGGGCGACTTGGCCAGGGTTCTGTTCGCTGTCTAGGACGGCCTCGGCGAATCCAGTCACGTCGCGACCGTTCAACTCTCCATCGTGGTTCATGTCCCCCAGCATGACGGCGGGGGCGAATAAGGCTATGTTGGTGAATTCCACATCGGCGATGACCGACGCGTAGAACGGGCTGAAGGTGTCCTGCCAGGCGGTGAGGGCGAAGGTATCGAGGGTGAAGGCGTTGTCGATCCAGATGAAGGTCTGAATCGTCGTTGCGTCGCCGTCGAAGCCGCCGTAACCACCGGAGCCGTCGGCGTTGATCAGCAGCGGCCCGGCGACTTGGTCGATGGTGATCGTGGCCACCTGGGCCAGGCCGTCGTAGGTGACGGCGGCCGTGTAGGTGGTGTCGAGTTCGACGGACTCGTCGCCGAATGCCTGGTCGATGGTGCTTTCCGCTCCGAAGGGAAAGTCAATGTTGGCAAAGAACCCGGCGCCGTCCTCGCTGTGGATGATGCTGGTTCCGAGGGTCGGCCCGCCGTAGAGTGGGCTGACGTTGGGGAAGAGGTCGAAGGTGAGGCAGTCGTAGGCGTAGGGGCCGGCGGAGCCGCCGGCGCGGTCTTCGCCGGTGGTTTGCGAGTTGATGAGGCCCCAGGCGAGCTGGGCGAAGCCGGCGGGGTCGGCGAAGAACCCGGCGCTGTGGACGCGAAACTCGACGGTGAACTCGAAGTCGTCGTATCGCCCGAGCGAGCGGCCGCCGAGAGGGTCGATGGGGCGCATGTACCAGGCCGTCGGCTCGAGCGTGTCGTAGTGGACGGTCAGTGAGCCGGCGACGGGGTTGTGGGTGAAACGCCCGACGTCGTGATGGGCGGGGACGGCGAAACGACCGGCGACAAGGGGATCGTCGGAAAAGTCCTCGATCCAGAAGACCTCATCGGCCTGGAGGCGGGCGAGGCAGACGGTAAGCAGGATGGTGGCGAGAACCGGCAATGTGCGGTTTCGGGTCCAACAGTGACGCGACTCAAACATGGCAGACTCCTTCCAGCGGCAATCTCTCGTTGCCGCAAAAGAAAAACCCTCGCACCCGAAAACAAGGGAACGAAGGTTTGGAAGCCTGGGCACGGAGTCGGCGAATTGAGCATCGCGGATCGCAGCGCGGGGCCTCCGCCCAATCGCCCATATCCGGAGCGAGATGACGGAAACACCAGTGCGGGCAGGTTTTCTGGCTTACGGATCGACCTACTAGCCGCGCCTTCTCCTCGCCAAGGGCGAGAATGGCATTCTTGCGGCGTTCGTCCCCGATTACAGCGGCGGGACCGCGGTGGAATCGCACCACCTTCCCTTTTTGTCTCCCTACGCAGGAGACCCACACTGGAGGACTATTTGGTTGTCAAGCGGCTTTTCGGCGGCGGCTGTTCTTGGACGCGCGCCGAAAGCTAGCTGGTATTGTGGCGGTCGAGGGCTCCTTGTCAAGGCTGCAAGAATGAATTCATGAACCCTTGCGTGTCGTCACCGTTGGCCGCTCCGTCCCCGTTGATGTCGGCGGTGAGGAGGTGGTCGGGATCGGTGTCCAGGCCCAGCAGAACGGCTATGAAGATCGGGAGATCGTCGGTGTCCACGTCGCAATCGCCGTCGAAGTCGCCATCGCCGGTGACGGGGCCGATCTGGCAGAGCGAGCCGCCACCTATGCTGTCGATGACGGTCACCCCGCTGCCGGGGCCGAAGGGGTCTTCCGGGATGACTACGCCGTAGTAGAGCCGAAGTCCGGCCAGGTCGAGGGTGACGCCGGGCTCGAGGGTCAGGTCTTCGACGTATAGGGCCTCGCCGCCGAGGCCGCCGGAGTTGGCGTGATTGTTGACGAGCATGACGGTGGTCGCCGTCGGGCCGATGCGGAGGCTGCCCAGCGAGAACAACGAGGCGTCCGGTAGGGTGACGTGCCGACCGATGTCGTTTGCTGAGACTTCCAGCATTTGTGGAGCGGCGGCGGGTAGGCCGACCATTTGCAGGGTGGCTCCGGTCAGGTCGAAACGGTTGAAGTCGTCTATGGCAACGTCGAGATTGCCTCCTCTCTGGAGGGTTCCCTCGGAGATGGTCAGCGAGCCGGCAGCGCCGATCGTGTAGTCGCCGAGGACCGCAAGGCCGTCGTTTCCGCTGTCGCCGAAGAAGTCGCCGATGATCTGCCCCGAGCCACTGAGGCCGCCGGAGATGGTCAACGTGCCGTTCTGGATGGTGACCAGGCCCTCGTTGGCCAAGCTGCCGAGGAGCAGGGTATCGGCGAAGAAGGTCATGTCGCCGTCGTTGACGACCGAGGTGTCGATCGTGCCGGTACCGCCCACGTTGCCGCCGGCGTCGTTGGTCAGGCCGTCGGCGGCGAGCGATCCGCCGAGCAGGGTGATCGATCCGCCCGAGGAGTTGGTGAGCGGGCCGGCGAAGGCGATCGATGCCTGGGTTCGCACTTCAATCTCGCCTGCCTGGCTGACGGTCGCCGACTCTACGCTGATCACCGAGGCGATCGGGGCGGTTATGCCGCCGCCGACTTGGTTATCGAGGGACGGGCCGGCGATCGTGAGGACGCGGCCGGTCTGGCCCTGGATTGTGCCTTGATTGACGACGTCGCCGTCTATGACGCCGTAGCCGTGGATGTTGCCGCCGGTGTTGTCGATCGTGGGGCCGAGCAGCGAGCCGCCTTGAAGATCGATGCCGCCGCCGGTTGCGACGGTCGTCCCGGCGGTCTGCAAGAGGCTCCCATCGTCGATCTGTAGGATCTGGTCGCCGTCGCCGGTGGCGTCGATAGTCAGGTCGCAGATCTGCTTCTCGCTTGCGGCATTGAGAATCGCCCGATTGTCAGTCGTGGCGCTGTTGCTCATCGCGACGTCGCCGCCGGGTACGGCGCCCTGGTCCCAGTTCGTCGGGTCGGTAAACAAGGCCCCGTCCGGGCCGATCCATTGGTAGAGGTCGAAGCCGGCCTCGCACTCGTCGGGCAGGAGGTTGCCGTTGCAGTCTTCGCTGGTCCCGTTGGCGATGTCCATCCAGTCGAGGACGCCGTTTTCGTTGCAGTCCTGGCACTCGTCGGGGACGCCGTTGCCGTCGATGTCCAGGCTGGTGCCGCTGGCGATGTCGCACTCGTCGGGGATACCGTTCTCGTTGCAGTCCTCGCTGACGCCGGAGGAGATGTCCCAGTCGTCGGGGACACCGTTTTCGTTGCAGTCCGGCTCGCATTCGTCGGGGATGCCGTTGCCGTTGATGTCGCCGCTGGTTCCGGCGGCGATGTCGCACTCGTCAGGAATGGCGTTGCCGTTGCAGTCCTGGCTCGTGCCGGTGGAGATGTCCCAATCGTCGGGGATGCCGTTTTCGTTGCAGTCGGGTTCGCACTCATCGGGGACCCCGTTGCCATTTACGTCCGTGCTGGTTCCCGCGGCGATGTCGCACTCGTCGGGGATGGCGTTGCCATTGCAATCCTGGCTCGCGCCGCTGGAGATGTCCCAGGCGTCGGGGATGCCGTTTTCGTTGCAGTCGGCCTCGCACTCGTCGGGGATGCCGTTGCCGTCGACGTCGAGGCTGGTTCCGGCGGCGATGTCGCAAACGTCGAGAATGCCGTTGTTGTTACAGTCGCTACACCAAGGACTGCCGTCGCAGTCGGCCAAGTCCTGATAGTCGGGGATGCCGTTGTTGTTGCAGTCCTCGCACTCGTCGGGGATGCCGTTGCCGTTTGTGTCCTGACTCGTGCCGGCGGCGATGTCACAATCATCGGGGACGCCGTTCTCGTTACAGTCCTGGCTGAGACCGGAGGTGATGTCACACTCGTCGGGGATGCCGTTGTCGTTGCAGTCCGGGTCGCAGACCGTGGTGCAGTAGAACGGCCCGCCGGGAGCGGGGCTGCCGACGCTGATCTCGCACTCGTCGGGCACGCCGTTGCCGTTGCAGTCGGCGGAGAGGCCCAGGAGGATGTCCACGCTGTCGTCGATGCCGTTGTTGTTGCAGTCGTCAACAACAATGGACAGGGCGATGAAGCCCTGGTCATACGGAATCTGGTTGACGCCGGGCGGGAAGAGGCCGTTGATGTGTACCCACAGGTCGCTCTCCTGGGCATAGACCTGGACGTTCTGGATGACCAGGGTGGAGCCGCCGAGGATGCGGAGGCCGTTTTCGCTTCCGGGGAAGCCCTGGAGGTAGAGAGCTTCGACGCCGCTGAAGCCGCGGTTTCCATTGTCGATGTTATCCACGAGCTGGACGATGTTGGCCTGGGCCGGCTGCCCCACGCTGAGCTGGCCAATCTCGAAATTGCCCGAAACGGGACCGGACGGCATACCGATGTATTCCCCGCCGACTTCGAGCAGTTGCGTGCCGCTCCCGATCATCTCGAAGATGCCGCCGCCGGTGTTGATGTCAGCCTCGTTCGTATGGTTGAAGCTGTAGTCGCCGACGAGGTTGACGGTCGCGGCCAGAGTGGCGGTGAATTGCGACGGTGTATGCAGAGCGAATCCACCGACGAAATCCAGGCCTGATCCTGTTCCGTCAATGACGAACTGGGTGCGGCCACCAGAAACGAGCACGTCACCAAGCAGTATTCGCCCCCCACTGTTGTTGGTGATCTTCAGCCAGTCGTTACTGTTCAATGCGGCGCCGGCTATGCTACTGACGCCTGACATGTCCATGATGCTGTTGGTGGAAGCAGTGATCGTGTAGGTGTAGGTGGTCCACATGTCGCGGTTGAAGGGCACGCTCACGCTGCCGATGGAGGACATGTCCAGCAGCGTGCCGACTCCATCGGTCGAGAGAATGGTGAGATTGGCGGTGATTCCTGGATTATAGTGGTAGGAAGTAGCGGCGACAGTGAAAACCGAGCCGTCGTCGAGAATTAATCTGGAGTTGTCAATGTTGGAGAACGGGGGACAGGTGAGGTAGGGCCCGCCCTGTTCGATCTGGGTGAGCATCAGTGTTCCCGACGTGAAGGTCGTCAGGGACGGAACGTCCAGAGTCCCGCCGACGGATAGGTCGATGGTCGTTCCGGCCATCTGGGTGACAATCGGGGCTTCGAAGGTGGCGAACACGGGGACGATGATGCTGTTGCCCCAACCGAGGATTCGCTCCAGGGACGGCAGGTGCAGCATGGTTCCCTCGTTGAGATCGAACCCCACGGTTTGAGCCGCTTCCTGGAGGGACGGCAACGCATAGTCGGCGATGTCGATGTCGAACCCCGCGCGGCCATCGAGGTAGGCCAGCGACGACAGATCGATGTCCCCGTCGCTCGCGATTGCCAACACGAGCCAATCGTTGCCGCTCGAGGAGGCTCCGGTGAGGCTGGTCACGTTCGACATGTCGATGATGCCGCTATCCGAGGCAATGATGGCATACACGAAGGTGGTCCACTGGTCAATATTGAAAGGGGCGCTGACGGCGGTCAGAGAGGACAAATCCAGCAGAGTGTTTACGCCGTCCGCCGCGAGAATGGTCTGATTCGCGATGATCCCGGCGTTGTAGAGATAAGACGGCGCCACAGTGTCGAGGGTGGCGCCTTGACTGAGCAGAATCCTCGCGTGGTCTATGTTGGAAAATGGCGGGACGTTGAGCACGCGCGAGGGGTTGAGTTCGAGATAGCTGCCGGAGACGTTGCCGAGCTGGGGGGCATTCACGATCCCGCCGTCGGCGATGTTCATGCTGCTCCAGGTGAACGCTCCCATCAGGGGGGCGTCCACTGTCGCACCATTTGGAACGGTGAACGTGCCGCTGTTGAACGCCCCCAAGGCCGGCAGATCCACGGCCAGCGAATCGGTGGCGTCGATGTGGGTGGTCGAGGCACTCTGCAGCGATGGCAGAGAGTAGCTCGGGACGTCGATATCGAACCAGGTGCGTCCCTCGGTAAGGGTGAGAGAATCTAAGTTGATGTCTCCTCCGCTTGCGACCAGGAACCTCAGCCAGTCGTTGCTCCAGCTCAGGGCGCCGGTCACGCTGATGGCTGACGACATGTCGATGACGCCGCTGTCCGTGGCGGCGATGGTGTAGACGTAGGTCGTCCACTGGTCGACGTTGAACGGCACACTCATACTGTTCAAGGAGGAGAGGTTCAACAGCGAGTCAGCGCCGGCGGCGGAGAGGATAGTGTGATTCGAAGTGATCCCCCAGTTGTAGTAATATGACGGCGCGGCAACGTGTATGGTCGCTCCTCCGCTGGCGAAGGCCTTCGGTCTCGACCCGGTGAACGCGGAAAACTGGCTGGGCGCCAGAAATGCCGCGGCGGGTCCGCTCGCGTTGATCGTGCCACCGACGACGGCGGTGCCGCGGACCTCGAGGCTCTCGCCGGTGACGAAGTTCATCGCGCCGCCGGCGCCGAGGGACAGGCCGTTAATCTCCGATGTGCCGGGCAGGTCGAAGGTGACCCCGTGGTTGTCCGGGACAATCACGTTGTACCGGTCGATGGTGGCGTTGATGGGTACGACGCCGATATCCCAGTTGAGCGGATCGTTGTACGTTCCACCAGTAGCGCCGATGTAGGTTGCCGTTACCGGCGGCTGGTAGTCGGCGGCGCTGATGGGCCATGAGCCCGCGACACCGCCGGGGTTGTTCGCCGAGAATACCGTCACGTCGATCTGTCCGGTCCAGGCGGAGGTTCCCGGCAGGACCGTGATCTGAACGACGACGAAGGTGCCGTCGCCGGTGCTGACCACGTCGAACCAGTCGGCGTCCAGCGAGGTGGTTGTCTCGACAGGACCGGCGTTGAAGGCCACGATGCCTCCTGCGTAGGACATGTTCGGGTAGTCCGCCGGGCTGGTGTAGTAGGATGTTCTCTCGCTGTCGGGATAGGCGGGGAAGCCGGCGGGATCGGGCGGGTTCCCGTCGCCGGTCGGCGACTGGTAGAAGGTGGCGTCGGTTACGGTGGCGGACAGTTGGGCCGACGTCCAGTCGTCCAGCTCGCTCACGGCGACCAGGATGCGGTAGTTGACGTACTCCTCGCCGCCCGCCAGTAGCGGGCCGACTCCATACACGACGCGGTTTACCGCGATGTCCGCCCTGGCCGGCGCAGACCAGATAGTGGTCAGGCAGCAGGCCATGATGAGGGATACAACAAGCTTCGTCGAACATTTGCTTCGTTCACACATATCCTGATTGCTCCAATCGATGTTCCGGCTCACGGCCGGGTATCCCAGACAAGCCCACTGACTCGTCTTCTTGGTCGATGGTTGGGGCGGCTTCCTCCTGATCGGATCGCGGATTCGCGCATTCATGCCCCGCGACTCCCCGGCTGTGCTTCTTCTCTCCGCGGGAGGAACCCCCGAGACGGCCGGCGATCTCACGCGATTACGCGCCCTTTGGCTGATGTTTCGTGGGCGAGTTCGAAATCAGTCCCGACCGGAGAGAATCCCGTGGCGAATCGGATTCGCAAGTCTCGCCATGTTCGCGATTCAGTTGTTCGCTACAGTCGATTGGTGGTCAGCCCAGGGCCTCGCATAGCTGGTCGCCCGCTTCCGCCAGTATATGTCGGGTGGGCGTCTGGGTCAAGATTCGAGCCGCCGGCAAGTGCGAGAAATCGACCGGAGCCGCGAAACTGGGCTGGGCGCGGCCAGCTGGTCGGCATGGGAGTGGTGCCCGCGGAATGCACCTGTGCCAACACTTGTCCGGTCGATGGCTTGGCCCTTTTCACGAACCGATTGGGCTGCTCTCCTTTGGGAATGAGGGCATACCTATCCGCTTGCGGCGGGTACGTGGCCCTCTTGTCGAAGTTGGGGCGTGGTCCTGCTGTAAGATCGAATTGTCGCCTTGACGGGACTCCAACTTTGTGATACACTTGATCCTTATGGCATGCGAGAAGGCCAGGTTCCTTGATCTGTCGGTAGATGAGCTCCAGCCCCACTGGCGGCGGATGTTCTATCGCCAAATCGCGTTCAATTCGACCGCGACATGTTTCCCTATCCTCATGATCGCGGTGATTGCTTCCACCTTCGGGGCTGTGGATCTGTCCTCTCTGATAGCCTTTCCCCTCATTGCAATCACGCCGATTATCTCGATGGCGATCTTTCTGCCACTCTATCGTATGCATCGGCGAAGGGCCAACAGCCGCCTGCGGGAGGCCTGTCGACTGGCCGAGGGCGAGTTTTCCCGCGAATCGCTCGTGGCGACCTTGAAAGCCGGCCGCTACTTCGACCAAGACGAGGCAATGAGGGAACTAGCCCGGATGCTCCGCGAGTTCGGACACACGAACCTGGCGATTCGCATCGCGCCGCCGAACACCCACGCTCCGATCGAGCCATTGAGCGCACCCATCGAGCCGATACCGTTGCGCGATGATGATGGAGCGTCGGCCGAACCTCACGGCGGGCCGGCGGGAGAGTCGGTCGAGGGGAAGGTGCGCTGGTTTCGGCGGCTTCCGCGGTGGGTTACGTTGAAGCGTGGTTGGTTCCCGTTCGCGGCGGCCCTCGCGCTCGGTTCACTAGCCGCTCTCGACACGCACAGGATCGAGGATTCCCCCTATGCCTGGGTCGGCGCATTCGGTGTTCTTTCACTATTCGTGGCCGTCTCGCTGCTCTTTGCCCGCGTCAGGGTCGCCTGGACGAAGCCGGAACAGTGGCTGGCCGTGTCGCGCGGCTTATTCCATCGAGCACGAGGCGCGGAGGGCGATAGGCTCGAGCCTCGGCTTTTTGATAGGGCTTGCGGTGTCCTGCTGGTCTGTCCGCATGCGGATACCACTTGGCATACCTTTGTGGCCGACCAAGACGCATGCCGACACGTTCGACTGACTCCCGTCGAGGCGAACTTCGCCCTTCGCGCCTGGCTCAGTGGGATCGAGCCCCCGAGTGTTGCTTCTCTTCGTGACCTGCGACCCAGCGGCGGCGAGCGCGCCGTCCTGTTCACGGGTGATGAGAGAGTGTGCTATCGAGAACACGAGGGGCCTGTCCGAGTCTGTGCTATATCCCCGAATGGCCGGAAGGTGCTCACTGTCGGGGGCCGCGACCACAGCGTGCATTTGTGGGACGCGGCGAGCGGCAGGCGGCTTCATCTTCTTCAGGGGCACACGGCGGACGTCCGCACGGTCGCATTTTCGCCCGACGGCGGGACGATCCTCACCGGCTCGGAGGATTTCACGGCTCGCCTGTGGGATGCGGACACCGGTAGGGAATTGCATCGTCTCTCGGCTCATCGTTTGGGCGTGCAAGATGTCTCGTTCAGTCCTGATGGCCGATTCGCAATGACCGTATCGATGGACAAAAGGGCATTCCTTTGGGATGTCGGCGGTGGTGGGAGAATCCGCGAGGTCGCGAAGGATGGAACGGACCTTTCGTCGCTAATCGTGTCGCCCGACTGGCGACATGGCCTGGTCATCGGCCCAAAGAGACGGTCTTACGACCTGAGGACCGGCACATGTATCGAAGGGCGGAAAGACGCATCTCCTATCCTAGAGCGATCACACGTCGCGTTCTCCGTCGATTCTAGGCTACTGTTCGTGGCCGACCTCGGAGGAGAGGTGGAAGTCACGACTGTTCCTTCAGGGCGACTGGTCACCCGATTCAAGGTTGCAAAGAAACGCTCCTCCGGCCTACGTTGCATGGCGCCTTCGCCCGATGGCAGGCACGTTCTCGTCTCGCCCTCCAGGGACAACATGGTTCGGCTCTGGGAAGTCTCTACCGGCCGGCAGGTTCGTCGGTTTGAGGGGCATTCGAGAGGTGTCAACTGTGTCGCCTTCAGCTCGGACGGAAAGACCATCGTCACAGGATCGAATGACAAGTCAGTGAGGCTGTGGGACGTTGCTCCAGCCCCGACTGAGGCGATCGGGACGTGATGCGTTTGTCGAAGCTCACGGCCACGAGGCAGGGGGAATCGGACGATCTGCCGGTGGTCATCGGGCCACGATGTACCTTGGCGTGCTACACGAGGGCGGGTTTCGTGGCGACTATGCCGAACATGAGAGGCATGCTTGGCACATCATCGGGTGGGAACGTTCGCCGGCCACTGCGCTCGATCATGTTGTCGTAGAGTTTTGCTCCGTTGGAGTAGGGGTATTCGCGGAACTGGGCGATTCTCAGCCCGGAGCGCAGCAGGGCGGTCAGAATCGCCCCGATGTGCCATTGGAATTCGTGAACGGGGTGAGGGTTCTTGAACTCGCTGACGCCCTTCGTGAAGCCCGAGGGGGCGAGAGCCTCGCCGGACCGGGCGACGTAATCACCCACTCCCTCATTCCATGTCAGCGGCTTGCCCTCGCCAAAGTACGGGTATGTAAGCTCGAGACGCTCGTTGAACATCATCGACACGGGATGAAAATCCACGGTTACGAATCTGCCGCCGGGCTCGAGAAGCTCTGATAGGCCGACGGCCCAGAGGTTCAGATCCGAGAGCCAGCATATAGCGCCATAGGAGCAGAACACGATGTCGAACCGCTCGCCGCGCTTGCGAGCCGCGTTTAACCAGTCGTACACATCGTCGCGGTGAAAGTCCGCCGATATCCCTGATTCGGCGGACAGCGCTTTGGCGAAGGTGACGGCCTCGTCGCTGATGTCCACGCCGGTGACGATGGCGCCGAGTTGTGCAATGCTCAGAGTGTCCTGGCCCGCGTTGCACTGCAGATGCAACAAGCGCTTGGCATCGACATCGCCCAGGAGCTCGACCTCTTCCGGGAACAGAGTGCTGCCCCCTCCGCGCAGGAACCCGGCCTGATCAGCCTTGTGGCTGTTGTGCGCCGCGGTGGCTGCGTTCCACGATTGCCGGTTGACTTCGTGGAGTTGACGGTTCGATGTTGGTTCGTTCACAGTTCGCTTCGTCCCTACGTAATGGAGGAAAGGAGGGGGCAGGCTACTCCTACAAGAAAGTAGCGTAGAGCGGGCTCTGCCCGCCGTTGATTGGCCACAGCAGCTGCGGCGGGTGGAACCCGCCCTACAAAGACTCAGCCGCGGTGCTTGGGTGTTTAGCCGCGACCCGTTAGGGGAGCGCGTCGGCCGGCGGTGATACGCTCAATTCTGAACAATGCTTCACTAGGTACGCTTGTTCCGCCCAGCACGACCGACCCAGCCGTTGCACACCCTGTCGGTGGTTCGGCGTCTTGTCGGGGATCAACGCGCTCCCCTATCGGGTCGCGGCTAAACAGGAGAGCTCGACGACTTGTGCATGTCCCGGCAGAGCCGGCTGATCGCCGCGCAATCCAACCCCGACCCGGCGATCCTACTCCAGGTCGAGCGTTCGCATGAGGAAGGCCAGCTTGTCGGCGGCTTCCTCGATGCGTTTGCTCGTCGGCTTGCCGGCGCCGTGGCCGGCCTTGGTTTCGATGCGGATCAGGACCGGGGCATCCCCGGTGTGGGCGGCCTGCAAGGTGGCGGCGAACTTGAAGCTGTGCGAGGGGACGACTCGATCGTCGTGGTCGGCGGTGGTGACCATCGTCGCCGGGTAGGCCGTGCCGGGCTTCAAATTGTGCAGCGGCGAATAGGCGTACAGGGCCTTGAACTCCTCGGGGTCGTCCGGCGATCCGTAGTCCGAGGTCCAGGCGTGGCCGATGGTGAACTTGTGAAAACGCAACATGTCCATAACCCCTACCGCGGGCAGGGCGGCGCCGAAGAGCTCGGGGCGCTGGATCATGCAGGCCCCGACCAACAGGCCGCCGTTGCTCCCGCCGGCGATGGCCAGCTTGTCCGGCCTGGTGTACTTCTCGGCGATCAGCCACTGGGCGGCGGCGATGAAGTCGTCGAAGACGTTTTGCTTGAGGAGCTTCTTGCCGGCGTCGTGCCAGGCCTTGCCATACTCGCCACCGCCGCGCAGATTGGTCAGGACATAGACCCCGCCCATCTCCATCCACACCAGGTTCGAGACGCTGAAGCGTGGCGTCAGCGAGATATCGAAGCCGCCGTAGCCGTAGAGGTACGTCGGATTCGAACCGTCGAGCGTCAGACCCTTCTTGTGGGTGATGAACATCGGAACCCGCGTGCCGTCCTTGCTGCTGAAGAACACCTGCTTGGTGACGTATTCCTCGGGATCGAAATCGACTTTGGGCAGCTTGAAGACCGTGCTTTGCCCGGTCGTCAGGTCGTAGCGGTATACGGTGCTCGGGGCGTTGAAGCTGGTGAATGAATAGAACGTCTCCTTGTCGCCGCGTTTGCCGCCGAAACCGGAGGCGGAGCCCAACCCCGGCATCTCCACCTCGCGAACCGGGCGGCCATCGATGTCGAAGATTCGCACGACGGTGTGGGCGTCCTCGAGGTAGGTGGCCACGAATTGGTTGTTGACGAGATTCACGCCGCGCAGCGTCTCCGCCGCCTCGGGGATCACCTGCCGCCATTTCTTGGGCCTCGGGTCACGCCGATCGACGGCGATTACCCGGCCGCGTGGGGCGTCGTGGTCGGTCATGAACCAGAAGACCGGGCCGTCGTTGTCGATGAAGCGGTACATGGCGTCGAAGTCGCTCAGCAGCTCGACGATCGGGCCTTCCTGGGCGGACAGACTGCGGAAGAACACGCCGTTATTGGTTTCCGTGCCGCGGGAGACTTCCAGGAGGAGATACTCGCCGTCGTCCGTCACTTGCGGCTCGAACATCCACTCTTTCTGATCCGGCCGCTCGTAGATCAGCCTGTCGCTCGCCTGGGGCGTGCCGAGCTTGTGGTAGTACACCTTGTGGTTGTAGTTCCGGCTCGACAGCGCCTCGCCCTCCGCCGGCTCGTCGAAGCGGCCGTAGAAGACTCCCTTGCCGGCCTTGGTCCAGGTTACGCCGGTGAACTTGATCCACTTCAGATGGTCCGCCGAGTCCTCACCGGTGGCCACGTCGCGGATCCGATACTCTTGCCAATCCGAACCGGCGGCCGCCACGCCGTAGGCCATCTGGCTCCCGTCATGGCTGATGCTGTATCCCGCAAGAGCGACGGTCCCATCCTCGCTGAGCTTGTTGGGGTCGAGGAGCACGCGCGGCGAGCCGTCGAGCGAGTCCACAGTGTAGAGGACGCTCTGATTCTGCAGGCCGTCGTTCTTCGAGAAGAAGTATTGGCCGCCCTTCGCCTTGGGAATGCCGTATTTTTCATAGTTCCAAAGCTCTGTGAGCCTCTCCCGCAGCTTCTTGCGGGCGGGGATCGCCGCAAGATAGGGGTACGTCACGGCGTTTTGAGCTTCCACCCACGCCTTGGTCTCGTCGGAATCGAGGTCCTCCAGCCAGCGATAGGGGTCCGCCACCTTCGTGCCGTGCAACACGTCGACATGATCGGATTTCCGCGTCTTCGGATAGGTCAGCCCTTTCGCGGAAGGCTTGGCCTGTGGCTGGACATCCGTATTGACTGCCCGCGGAGCTTGCGGCGCCTGTTGCTCGATCTTGTCTGATGAGCACGAGATGCCCACGACCAAGAGAAGCGAAACGACGAAAACGAGCCCTAATCTATCCAAACGCATGTCTGTCTCCATTGCTGGGTCCCTGGTTGAACCGCCGGATCTCCCGACGGGATTGCGCTAGGCCCGGCATTCATGCCGGGTTTCGAGCACCGACGAATTCCCCGAGCCCGCTTCCAGCGGGCTTCTCGTTGCCCGGGTTTACCCTCTGGGCTTCCGTCTGTTCCAAACCACTATTCGCACCGCCCTTTGTGTGATCGTCACGCAGTCTCCGTCGCCCATGTCTGAAGACGACGGTCGAGAACCCCGGTGAACCGGGGTTCGGCGAATCATACTACCATCCGCAAACCCGGCATGAATGCCGGGCCTAGCGCCGACCTGTCGGCCCGGGGCCTGTTCAGCACTATCGTACCCGGCACAGTATAAGAGCCGCCGCGCCAAGGTCCACCCACGACGGGTCTTGCCCGCTCGGCAGGTGCCAGGCAAAATGTCGCGGCTATCATTGACTAGCAGGTATGAACGAAAACCCAGGCCGGAACCGCGATCATGGACCATTTCAACTACCAAGACGGCGAGCTCTACTGCGAGAAAGTGCCGGTCGCCCGCATCGCCGCGGATGTCGGCACACCGGCGTATATCTACTCCGCCGCCACCTTCCGCGAACACTACGACGCCGTTGCCCAGGCCTTCAAGGAGCTGGACCCGCTGATTTGCTACTCGATCAAGAGCTGTGGGAATCTGCACATCTGCCGGCTGCTCCGCGAGCGGGGGGCCGGCTTCGACGTTGTCTCCGGTGGCGAACTCGTCCGGGCCATGGAGGCGGGCGGAGACCCGGCGGGCATCGTCTATGCCGGCGTCGGCAAGACCGACGAGGAGATCAACCAGGCCATCGACGCGGCGATCGGCTGGTTCAACATCGAGTCGGAGGAGGAGCTCGAGAATCTGATCGCCATCGCCGGCGGCCGCGGCGAGACGGTCAGCGCCGCTCTCCGGGTGAATCCCGATGTCGATCCCAAGACCCATCGCTACACGACCACCGGCAAGAAGGAGAACAAGTTCGGCGTGGACCTGGAGCGAGCTCGGCGCGTCTTTCAAGAGTACGGTAGGCAGAACGCCGTGCAGCTGTCCGGCATCCACCTGCACATCGGCTCGCCGGTCAACACGGTCGAGCCATACGTGCAGGCGATAGAAAAGGTTCTGGCCCTGATAGGCGAGCTTCGCAACGACGGATTCGTCATAGATACGTTGGACATCGGCGGCGGTTTCGGGGCCCACTACCGCGATGAGGAGGCCCCGCCGGCCGCGCGCTACGCCGAAGCCATCGTGCCGATTCTCGCCGGCAGCGGCCTGCGGATCATCATGGAACCCGGCCGAGCCATCGCCGCCAACGCCGGGATCCTCCTGACCAAGACTCTCTACCGAAAGAAGTCCGGCGATCGTCGTTTCCTGATCGTCGACGCCGGGATGAACGACCTGCTGCGCCCGGCCCTTTACGAGGCGTTCCATTTCATCTGGCCGGTCCGACCGCCGTCGGGCTTCATCCCGACGCAACGCGGCGAAGGCCTGACGATGCCTGGCCTCGAGCCGGCCGATGTCGTCGGCCCCGTTTGCGAGAGCGCGGACTTCCTGGCCAAGGACCGACCCCTGCCGCCGGTCGCGCGCGGCGATCTGTTGGCGGTATTCTCCAGCGGGGCCTACGGCATGACCATGGCCAGCCACTACAACACCCGCCCCAAGCCACCGGAAGTGTTGGTAGGCGGTGAGACCTACCGCATAATACGCCGCCGCGAAACATACCGCGACCTGCTCGCGGCCGAGCAGGTATGAGAGCATGTGCGAATCCGCCAGGCAAGACCGTCACAACCCGAAGAGCCGCGGGCCTCAGCCCGCGCGGCGTGTGAGCTTCAGCCAGCAACGCGGATTGTCGTGATCGCATACTTTGATTTGCGGGCACGGAGCCCGTGCAAGGCCGTACTTCGATCTGGCCCGAGAGGAGAGCCAAGCGACTCTGGGCGCACAGCGGAGAACCGGCTAGACTCTTGCCGATCACTCCGCCGCGGGTGGGCAGCGCGTCTTTGCTGATGAACTGCGGCAGGCAGTGGCTCTGGTCATGGGTTGGGAGACCGTCGGTATCATGCGGATTCTTGCGAGTAACCCAGATACGATCGGCGACTTGGTTCTGCGGCAGCCGCTGTATGAAGCCCTGTCCAAGTCGGGTAGCGAACTGATGCTGATCGTCAGGTCGAACGCCGCGTCAGTGGCGCGGCTCGTCGCTCCGGCCGCTCAAATCATCTACCTCGACCAGGACCCCTACAGCCCTCGGTTCGCGGCGAACGGCGGCGATCTCGATTCGGTGTTCGAGGCCGTTCGCCGGTTTCAACCCGACCGCCTGCTCGTCGCGCCATACCAGTGGACGATGTTTGAAGAGCGCCTGGCGGAGAACCTGCCGGACGCGGGCGTGGTGGGAATGAATGGGGGACTTTTCCTCCCTGAGTCGCGGCCCCAGCCGGGCTGCGAGTCGCGGCTCGCGTTCGATCGGCGGATTGAAGTCTCGGAGCAATTGCCCGAGCTTCGCAAGAACGAATTGCTGTGCTCGGCGATCCTTGGTCGGCAAGTCGACCTTCCCAACCCGGTGCTTCAGCTGACACCGGCGCAGATTCAAGCCGGCGAGGCGCGGCTTGGCCAAATGGGGATAACGCCCGGCGAGTTTTGGGTTGCAATGGTGGGCGACACCGCGCTGTCCGCCGCTCGAAACTGGGGGGCGGACTGCTGGGGACAGGTGCTGGGGCAGTGGGCAAGTCGCCACGACCGATCGTTCGTGTTCATCGGCGATATCTCGGAACGACCAACGACCGAGAGCGTTCAGGCCGCCATGGGAGAATCCGCCGGGCGCGGCGTCTTCGCGATGGGCGAGGATGTCGATTCGGACACCATGCTGGGGCTTATCCATCTGTCACGGGGATATGTCGGTCGAGCTTCATGGTCGATGCACGTGGCCGCCGCCTTCGGTAAGCCGGTCATCGCCGTGTGCGGCGGCGAGACATGGCCGCGGTTTATTCCGGCGTGCGAGCGGGGGCTTGTCATCACGGTGGAAGTCCCGTGTGCCGGCTGCAAGGGAATCTGCCCCTTTGCCGAGGCGTACTGCGTGAAGCGAGTCCCGATTGAAGAAGTCATGAAAGCGGTGGATTTGCTCGAATCGGGGCGGCTGGAATCCAAGCAGGTCCGTGTGTTGCGGCTCGATCAGACGCTTGCGTCGCGCATGGTGGCGGAAGCGGCGCGGGTCGGCCGGGAGCATGCCCGCCGGCTTTCCATCCTTGAGCGACAATCGGCGAGTCAACTGGAGCAGCGCGAAGCGGAGCTGCGGGGCAAGCTGGAACAGCGGGAATCAAAGCTGAGAAGCAAGCTGGCGGAGACATTCGGTCAGGTGACCCTGGCGGAGTCCGGGCTTGTGGACGCACGGATCGAGATGGCTCGACTTCGGGCCGATCAAGCCGTCGCGATGAAATGCTTGGACCAGAAGAGTCATGAGAACACGCAGCTCATGGGGGAAGTCATGCAACTGCGGGAGGAGAACGCCCATCTCCACTCGCGGGTCGGACAACTTTCGGAGCAAGACGCGCGACTGCGGGAGCAGCACGACGAGCTCCAGGAGCGGGAAGCGCGGTTTCAAGGGCTGGCCGCGGCGAGCCAGCAGTATGTGCGAGACCTCCAGAGTTCACGCTGGCGAAGGCTGGGCCTCAGAATTGGAATCGCCAAGAAAGCCGCTTGGGAACAGGAGAACGGCGACGGGTAGGCGCAATCGACTACCTCACTGGCCGGAGACATCGCAACTTTTGGAGGGCGATTGATGCCGAGTAGTACGCCACGCGCGGCGGACCTTTCCTGGGAGATGGAGTCGGAAGGCGGCTATCGCCCGAGCTGGTCCGGCTCGGCTGGATACATCAATGATGAACATGCCCATATTGGCGAGGCCAACAAAGGCCTGCCCGGCGGGCAAGATTCGGCCGGCGGCGAAAAGCTGTATGAGATGGCCTACCACGCCGGCGAGATCATCCTCGCGGTCGGAACATCCAGCGGCCGGATCGCGGCGGCAGCGCTGCTCGGTGCGATCCGCGCCCACGCGGATGGGGTCGGGCCGCCGCCGCGGTTCTACGGTATCGATGCGGACGCGGAGGCGATCAAACACGCCTTTCGTGCTCTGGGCAGGGCCGAACTGATAGACAACTGCTTGCTGTACGTGGGGAACCTCGCGGGTTTTCACCGCGATATTCCGATCACGCCCACCATGGTTTTTGTGGGTGGGGAGCACACCTATGCTGGTGTTTTCGCCGATCTGCGGCTCTTGCGGACGCTACTGGCGCCTGGGACGCCCGTCCTGTGCCACGACTACGCCGGAATCGAGGGAGTCTCCCGCGCCGTGGATGAGTTGGTCGCAGCCGGTCTCTATGAAGCAATGGGCCGGTTCGGCTGCTCGGTGTTGTTGAAGGCGACGCAGCGCTGCGGCGGGCGAGTCCGTGGCCTGCGGGGCGTGACTTTCGAAAGCCTGCGGGACGGGCTGTCGGCGCACTACCTATCCAGGAAACTGGAGGAGCCGGCCACAGACAGCAGAGCGATCATCCGGGGGCTGACGCGTTTGGCGCGGGTCGAGCTTTCCCGCGAGGAGCGTGAGCATCACGCACATGGGTACTCCTCGTGGCCCTACGGCAATCCGGAATCGCGGCCGCTTCCGCCGACGCTGCCGGACGGGCGCCCCTGGCCCATGATCTCGATCGTCACCCCGTCCTTCAATCAGGGCCGGTACATCGAGCAGACCATTCTGTCAATCGCAAACCAGGGCTACCCAAACGTCGAGCACATCGTCATTGACGGCGGCTCGACGGACGAGACGCTCGAGGTTATCGAGCGACATCGCCACCGGCTGACCCATCTCGTCAGCGAACCGGATAACGGCCAGGGCAGCGCGATCAACAAGGGATTCAACCTGGCGACAGGAGAAATCCTGACCTGGCTCAACAGCGACGACATGCTCGCCCCGGGAGCTTTGGCCGCCGTGGCGTTGGGCTTCCATGCCGAAGAGGCGGATATCATCGCTGGAGTATGCCAAATTCACAGCGAAGGCGAACTGATCGAACAGCACCTGGCCTGTTGCGAGAACGAGCCGCTGCCACTCGATGACCTCCTCGATCTGGACGGTTGCTGGCTGGCGGGGCAGTTCTTCTACCAGCCGGAGGTGATGTTCTCGCGCGCGATCTGGGAGCGGGCGGGAGGGCGAGTGGACGAATCCCTGCACTACAGCATGGACTATGAACTGTGGCTGCGTTTCGCCGAGCATGGCGCTCGGCTCGCCGTGATCGGCCGCCCGGTCGCCATTTTTCGCGTACACGAGAAGCAGAAGACCAGTACCCCCCAGGCCTTTGAAGCCGAACTCGCCGTGGTCCGCGACGCCTTCCTGGAACGAACCGGCCGATCACCCTGGCGGAAGGAGCCATGTGATCGCGGCCGGACGAGCATTCGGGTGACTTTCTTCAATGACACGGGCGGCAAGGGCGGCGCCGGCGTGGCTCACGAGCGCCTGGCGAAGGCGTGCGCCCTGGCCGGGCACGACGTCACCATGGTCTGGGTCGCCGAATCAAGCACCTATGACACGACGCAGCCGACGACCACGGCGGCGATCCTCTCCAAGATCGAGGAATCACGGCCTGATCTGGTGGTTGTGGGGAACCTGCACTCCGCGGCGCTGGACCCGAGGATTCTTGCCCGAATCGCCGGCGAGTGGCCGATGGTCCTCGTGGCTCATGACCAATGGGGCATGACCGGACGTTGCGCATACACCGGAGATTGCGACAAATATCTGACCGGCTGCGACGACACCTGTCCGACGCCCGATGAGTATCCCCAGCTCGAGCCAAGGATGATCGCCGGGGCATGGGAAGCCAAGCGTCGGGCCTTTTCCGGCGACGACGCGCCCGTGTTGCTGGCCAACAGCCGGTGGACTGCGGATTTTCTTCGCCGGGCCCTGGCAACGTTCGAATCATCCGGCGTCGCCTGCGAGAAGCTCTCGCCGGTCGAGCCGAGCCAACTGGCGTTCCCGTTGGATGTGTTCTTCCCGCGTGACAAGCGGGTGTGTCGAGAGTTGCTGGGGCTGCCGCGGGATCGCTTCATCATCATGACTTCCGCCGGTTTCGTTGACGATCCGCGCAAGGGCATTCATCACCTCGCCCGGGCCCTCGAACGTCTCAACCTGCCGGACGTGCTCGTCGTGAGCGTCGGGCGGCTCGATCCCAGCCAGAAGCCGCCCATTCCACGGATGCGATTGCTGGGCCATGTGGACGACCAGCGGAAACTGGCAATGGCCTATTCGGCCGCGGACTTGTATGTAGGCCCCAGTCTGGAGGAGGCGTTCGGCCTGGTATATGTCGAAGCGGCGGCATGTGGGACGCCCGCCATCGGGTACCCAATCGGGGGAGTTCCCGAATCGATCACCGACGGCATAACCGGACGCATCGCTGATTCGGCGTGCCCCGAAGCGTTGGCCGACGTGATCGAGGAATGCTATCGCGACGCGGAGCTCCGGACGAACATGGGATCCTGGGCGCGGCTGCATGTCGAGAACCAGTGGTCTCTCGCCGCCGGCTACCGCCGCTTCTTCACGGCCTTGGCCCGCACCGGGTTGCGCGAGAAGCTGGGGCTTCGTCGAAAGATCTTGCTGCGGCCACACCCGCCGAAGTGGCTCCCCTCTTGCCAAGTGGACGGCGAGTACCCGCGTTGGAAGGCGATCCACGGCTTCGGGCCTTGGGAGGGGCCGCACCCCAAGGACAACCTTCCACGTTGTCGATGGGCGCTGGGCCCCACGAGTCGGTTCGAGATGAACGCCGAGCGCTCGGGCCGCCACGCCTTGTTCATTGAATGCCGCAACTACTGGGAGGGCCAGAGGGTCCGTTTGGTCCACGACAACCGCGTCGTTCGGGAGGGCGAGGCCCCGGTCACTGGCAATTCTCACGATCACGTACTGCACTACGAGTTCGAGTTGACAAGGGGGCGCCACCAATTCGACTTGCACACCTGGCAGTGGGACGCCACGAAGCCGGAGTTCCCGGCCGCACTCATAATCACCTCGATTAGCTTGGTCCCCGCGGAGGTGGCGGTTGGGATGGCGGGAGCATAAGACAACTATTGCTCTGTCGCGACTCAATTGATGGACCGCCACCCCACAAGGGCGCCACTGGCGGCTTGTCCATCGTCTTTCACAAGCCGCACATCCTGGGTGGTACGGGCGTCTCGCCCGTGGGGTGGTACGGGCGTCTCGCCCGTCGGCCGCGGGTAAGCCGACCAATGGGGGAGTTTTCGGCGGGCGCGAGTCGAGAAGCCCGGCTGGAAGCCGGCTGCTCCGGCAAGGAACCGACAGATGAAATGCGAACCCTTGGTACCCCCCAACTGAAGTTGGAGGAAACACCAGTCGGTTGAAGCCGACTCGCGAAGTCCAGTCGCCGGCCGGCTTCATGGCCCAGCCTTCGGCTTGGCCTTACGGGCGAGACGCCCGTACCACCGAACCTTGTGCAAAACGGCGTCCGGCGGAATCCCTCAATTGATCACCGCGGCCCGTCAATCAGCAAAGTCATCCTGGAATCGCAATGACTGTCTCAGGCAATTGCTCGCTGACCATTCCCCAGTCCTCCCGATTGAAGATCATCGGAGCTTGCAGGCGACGCATCGCAAGGGCCCACGTCCAAAGATCCTCATTTTCCAGAAACGGAATCCCTTTCGCGATGATGCGTTTCCAGAGCTTGGCCTGTCCCTCGGGGGTCCAACCGGATCCGGCCCCGTGCTCGATATGGTAGATTCGCATAGGCTCCGGCAAGATGCACTCCCGAATGCCGGCATGATGGGCCGCAAAACAGAGAACCGAATCCAGGTGAAACGAGAACACCTCCAGCTCTGGGTACCCACGCAGATCGAACCAGTCCTCGCGCGTCATCAAGGTAAAGTCGCCGCAAGCGTTGGTGTGCAGCCGCTCAGGGCAAGTGATCTTCTGCTTCCCGGGAGACATGACTTCGACCGAGGATGAAGGCGAATCGCTTTGCTCTTGCGACAAGGTTGCGTCTGTCGTCGAGGACGGGTCTGACCAAGCACACCTGTAGACCCGCAAGACGCGGATTTCAGAAGTCCCCGAAGCAGGCACATCGCAGTTTTTGACGAAGAGCCGAAACGCGATCGATCCGTCGAAGATGGCGTCGGGAGTCTTGATTTCGATACGCATCCGGCCGTCCACACGGAACGTCTCTATCCGGCGGCCCAGGTAATCACACACCCAGAGGGTGAGAGGCGTCTTGGAGAACTCGGGGGCAGGCTCGACATCGAGACAGAACATCTGTGTCAGATCGCGTGGCATCCCCGCGAAGACATCCGCCCATGGACCCACCCAGCGGCACACCAGTGCGCCGGATTGCTCGGGCTCAGACCAACCATCACCGAATGCGATCTCGGAATCAGGCGCGATGATGTCCGTGCTATCCGCGATGTCGGCGCGCCTGGGCTCCTGTTTGTGCTCGACAGTCTCGTCGGAGATCGCTGTGTCGCGGACCTCCGCCCAGTTCCACCGCAAGAGCGAGAAGAGGGCGGGCGACTGTTCCCCGCGCGCTCGCGGTCCGTCGCCATACTTGTGCTCGCTGAAGTTCCGCGATGACTGCCTCGTCTCGCGGTCGGCGCCCTCCGGCAGACATAGATGGAACCTCTCGATCCGATTGGGGCGAACGGGCAAAAGCACGGTCCCCCGATCGGCAAGGCGAGTTCTCGTCACCACCAAGTCGGCGTCATTCCTGACTTCCAATTCAAGGTCGTGGCCCGCGGCGGTAGGCTCCAGCTTCAGCTCAAGCCGCAGGTGTCGATCATGTCCGTTGAGGCTCTTGGCAAAGAGCTCGGCGCCATGGGTTCCCAGTCGTGCGTGAGATTCCTCGCCATGTTCCGACTTCAGCCAGCCGCGACCGAAGGCTAAGCCGTTCCTGCCGAGGGAGGGGGCATCAAGATGGTTCGCCGTTTCGCCAAGGGCCGTAGCGGGCAACTGCCCAAAAGCGCCCGCGCTGCTATTGAAATCAGACCACACCAGGTGGAACACGCGAAAGTTCAAGATGCGAGGATCCCCCGATATCCGAGCGTCATCACTGTCGATTCGCAGTCGAAAAGTACTGACCTGCCCCGGCTTGTGCGGCGCCGAAAGGGTAATCCACTGGCGCCGAAGCACCATGGCCCGATCGACGACCCTGTCCGATTCGTCGCAGAGTCGAAGCTCGAACGGCTTGCCATCCAATCCCGGTCCCGGCACGACTTCGAGTGACAAGCTGTGCGGCCGACCGTCCAGCGTCTGGAGATCGAGTTCGGCGTCGTTATGCACCCAACGAAAGGTCTCGCCTTCATACAACTCACATCGATACCAGCCGCGGCCAAGCTCTATCCCCGCGCCGGGCGGCATGATATCCATGTGCATGTCGATCGCCGTGAAGCTCTGACGCGGACTTCCCACCGCGGCGTCCGCGGTTCGATCCGCCCACGCCAGCCGAAACAAGCGAAAATCCAACGGATGAATTTGGCGAGATTGCGCCCGCGAGTCCCTTGCGACATGCAGGCCATATTCACATGGCTGATCCGTGCCGGCGGGCAGCGTTATGTACAGAAGCTGCCGGCATTCGCCCACGGTCCCTTCGGCCACCACCTGTCCACGATGGTCTTTCACCTGCAGATCAAAAGAGCGGCCCTTGACGCCAGGCCCGGGTTCGATCTCAACGCGCAGCGCCCGGGCCGGCCCCGGCCGCGGCTCGACGAGAAACTCGGCGCCACTTCGACTCCAACGGAAGGGGGCTCCCTCTTCGTTGCACTCCACCGACTGCCAACCCGCGCCGAGCGTGATTCCGTCGTCCATCGCCGCGATGTCGATTGGCGCCAGTGTTCGCCGACCGTCCGGCGCGACATCAAACGAGCCGTCCACCGTATTTATGCGCACGAGGTGGGTGCGGCAGTATTCCAGTCGATCCTCCATGGACGCATCAAGAGGCACATCCGGCATTACGTCGTGCCGATCAATGCGATACATCCGGCCCGGCTCCAGCTTACCGGCCGCGATGAAGCGGATCAGTTCGTCAGAAAACAGGATGTCGATATTCGTCGCCACGACGAACCGCCCTCGAGCGCGGCGGATACCGACGTTCTTGGCGATCATTTGGAATAGCGGCAACTCCGCCGAATGGCGGAGACGACTGTGGAGCTCGGGCGGTACCTGGATCAGCCGCACCTGACACGGCGATGTCTCAGCCGGCCAGCTCAACACCTCGGCGAGCTTCGGCCGATCAGTCGGCGGATTCCAGTCGACCAGGATCAACTCTCCCGCCAGACCGTGCTGTTTGCACTGGTCGATGAACCCGCTGACGAATATCTGTGTCCGCCGCAGCAGATTCTCGCCGTGGTTATCGTTGCGCGACGTCGCTACCACCGACAAAAGCGGCTCCGGGATCAAGGGCATCGGGCCTCCTTATTTGCTCGTTTTGGGAACCGCTGTCATACACAAATGCCAGCCGAACATTCTCTCCAAACCTCTGAACAAAGGCCGTGGAAGCCAGCGGAAGTACCACTCCTTTCGGTATCGATACTGCTTGTAGTCCGCGATGCGATACGGAAAGATGTGATCCACCCAAACGTCCACCGACTCGTACCCGTTCCGCTCCAACCAGCGGCGCCCCTCGGCCGGCGTATACGAATACGTGACCGGGCAGCCAGTCTGTGCTTCGGAATACTGGGCGGTGAGCTCCCTCTGACGCCAGAACCGCCCCTTCCCGAAGGCGAGGACGATCCACAGCACCTTCCACGAACGACGGTTGTAAACCATGACCTTCAGCGTGCCGCCGGGCTTGGCGTACCGATGGATTTGCTCGAGCACGCTGTCGGGGTGGGGCGTATGATGAATTACACCGAAGGAATACACCAGATCATACTGTTCGACCGGAACGACCTGGGACAGTTCCTCCGCGTTGGCTCGAAAAAACTGGATGCGATCCTGCAGGCCGAAGACCTGCGCCCGCTGCCTGGCCACCTCCAGCGACTTCTCGGAGAGATCGACCGCCGTCACCTCTGCGCCATGCCGCGCGAAGTTGATCGTATCGGTGCCGATGCCACAGCCAATCTCCAGCACCCTCTTGCCTTTCCATCGCTCAAACTCCGCGAAACGCGGAATGTGTGGCTCGACAAGATACTTGCGGGCCTCGACCTCGTCGAAGTACTCCTTGGTCCCGAGGGGCCTTTGCGAGTGTCGAATGTTGCACGGGCGCGCGTTCCAGTAGTTGCGGACCGCATCGACCGGGACATCCGAGAACGATTCCGTCTTGATCATGCGTACCACCCTCAGAAAGCAACCAAGACAGCCCTTCCAACCCCCCGACCGCGGGCGTCTGAGCTGTGCCCCCTCTTTTGCGGCATTCGTGCTTGCCTGTCAAGCACCGGCGAATGGCGGGCACTGTACGGTTTGATTCGGGGAGCATCGGCCTCTGGCCGGTGCGTGAGCTTGAACAGGCTCTCGCGCCGGCTAGGGCGCCGATGCTCCCCAGGCCGCATGCCTTGCGAACAGAAAAGGGGTCGGGAGTCGTTTCTTGCTCCAACACCCCGCATTGCGGAAAACGGGGCCGCGCAAGAAACGACTCCCGACCCCTTTTCTGTTCGGAAAAAGGGGTCGGGAGTCGTTTCTTGGTCCAACACCCCGCATTGCGGAAAACGGGGCCGCGCAAGAAACGACTCCCGACCCCTTTTTCTGTCTCTGATCGGATGACGTGGCTGCGGCTGGAGCTGGATCTGTCCGCTTGCAATGCCCGCCCGCCCCTTCTACGATTCCGGCTTGCTCGGGAGCAAGTTGGTCGATAGCCCTCTTCCTCGCGGAAAGGCCTGATTTCGGGCGCGGGTTGTCTTGCCGCAACGAAACCGATTTGTCGGCGACATGGATGCCAACACGGTTCGCGTATTCGCCGATGGCCGGCGATCCGAGCAGGTTGGTCATTCGAATTCGCCCTGAAGCATCTGAGTTTACGGCTGTTGGAATCGACGTTTCGGGCCTACCTAGTCTTATTTCGAGACGGGTGGCGTGGCCACTCCGGGCCGTTCTCGGTCCGGTCTTCCGGTGAAGTGCTCCGGCAGCTCGACGGGCCGGCATCAGCGGAAGTTGGTCGAGGGTGTGGTTGATACAGAACACGTAGGCAAATGCCAAGTACACGAAAAGGGGAACACGGCATGAACATCTCAGTTATTGGATTGGGTAAGCTCGGGGCGCCGCTTTCGGCCGTCTTCGCCAGCAAAGGCCATACGGTCGTCGGGGTCGATATCAACGAGAGTTTTGTCGCCGCCTTGAATGCGGGTCGCCCCCCCGTGGAGGAGCCCGGCCTCACGGAGATGATCGCCGCGAATCGTTCACGGCTCTCGGCTACGATGGACACCCGGCACGCCGTCGCCACGACCGACGTGACCTTCATCATCGTGCCCACCCCAAGTGATCCGGCCGGCGGATTCTCGGTGCGCTACGTGCTCGACGCGGTGAAGGAAATCGGCCGCGCCCTGGCCGACAAGAGCGGATTCCACCTGGTAGTGCTGACCAGCACGGTCATGCCGGGCGCCACCGATGCGGAAATCGTGCCGGCTCTCGAAGAAGCGTCGGGGCTTCGCTGCGGCCGCGATTTCGGGCTTTGCTACAACCCCGAATTCATCGCACTGGGCAGCGTGATCAGCAACATGTTGAAGCCCGACTTTCTTTTGATCGGGGAGTCGGATACGCGCTCCGGGGACATCCTCGAAAATATCTACCGATCGTCCTGCAACAACGAGCCGGCCGTGGCCCGGATGAACTTTGTGAACGCGGAGCTTACCAAGCTGTCCGTCAACACCTTCGTCACGACGAAAATCTCGTATGCGAACATGCTGGCGAACCTATGCGAGAAGCTGCCAGGGGCGGATGTCGACGTTGTAACCGCCGCCATTGGTAACGATTCTCGCATCGGCCACAAGTATCTCAAGGGCGCCCTGGGTTATGGCGGCCCGTGCTTCCCTCGCGACAACGTCGCGTTTTCCCACTTGGCTCGACAGGTCGAGGCCCCGGCCCTTCTCGCGGAGGCGACGGACGAGATCAATCGCCTGCAGGCTCCGCTCCTCGCCAAGACTGTTCTGTCGCACCTTCCCAAGGGGGGGACCGTCGGCATCCTGGGGCTATCGTACAAGCCCGACACCGGTGTGATCGAGGAGTCACAGAGCATCGCCCTGGCCCAAGCCCTGCTGGACCAGGGAGTTCCGTTGGCGGTTTACGATCCGGAGGCCATGCCGGGCGCCAGACGCGTGTTGGCCAACGGCCCGGTCTTCGCGGCGTCGATGAAGGAGTGTGCCCGGCGGGCGGATGTGCTGGTGATCGCCACGCAGTGGGAGGAATTCAAGCGGCTTTCTCCCGACGATCTGAACAATGCGAACGGACGCCCCACGATAGTGGACTGCTGGCGGATTTTGCCGCGATCGGAATTCGAGCGGAAGGCCAACTATGTGACGCTCGGGCGGGGGCCGAAGCTCGAGCGTGCCGAAGCGATCAAGGATCCGCCCTGCGAGCCGGTTTGCTCTCGAACCGGGAAAGCCGTGAGCAGCTCCGGCCAGGCGACGCGCGTGCTCGTGACCGGAGCCGGCGGCTTCATCGGGCACCATCTGGTCACCTTCCTGAAGGAGCTGGGCTACTGGGTTCGCGGCGTGGACATCAAGAACACGGAGTTCGCTCCGACGGATGCCGATGAGCTCCTGCTGCTCGACATGCGTCGTTGGGAGAATTGCCTGGAGGCAACGGCGGGAATCGCGGAAGTCTATGCCCTGGCGGCCGACATGGGCGGCATGGGTTTCATCTCCGCCAACCACGGCCTGATTCTGCACAACAACTCGCTGATCAACACCCACACGCTCGAGGCGGCGAGGGAAAACGGAGCCCAGCGCTACTTCTACACCTCCTCCGCCTGCGTCTATCCGGTCTCCCTGCAACAGGATGCGGCGGTGACGCCGCTGAAAGAGGAGGACGCCTACCCCGCCGACCCCGAGGACGCCTATGGCTGGGAGAAGCTGATCGCCGAGCGATTGTGCAACCACTACCGGCTCGACTACGGCATCCACACCCGGCTCGTACGTTTCCACAACATCTTCGGCCCGTACGGCACCTGGGAAGGCGGACGCGAAAAGGCCCCCGCGGCCATGTGTCGCAAGATCGCCGTCGCCAAGCTGACCAACAACCCGGAGATCGAAATCTGGGGAGACGGCGAACAGACGCGCTCGTTCTGTTTCATCGACGACTGCGTCAAGGGTATCTACAAGCTGATGCAGTCGGACTACCACGAGCCGCTGAACCTCGGCCAGGACCGTCTGATCAGCATCAACGCCTTGGCGGACATGGTCGCCAATGCCGCCGGCATTCGCATCAAGAAGCGGCACGTGTCCGGCCCGCAAGGCGTCCGCGGCCGCAACTCGGACAACACTCGCTTGCGCGAGGTCCTCGGCTGGGAGCCGCAGATTTCGCTGGAAGAAGGAATGGCGAGGACGTATTTTTGGATCGAGGAGCAGGTGCGAGCGACGCTGGCGACCGGACCCCAGGAAGCGTCACGCCGCGCGAAGGATCTTGCGGCATCGACCGTCGTCACCGCGACTGCGGGAGCTCGTGCGTGACGCACCGTGACGCGCCGGTCTGATTCGACTCGAACAATGGTACTTCCAGGATAGATGGCCATGCGCCTCTGTGTTACTCATTCATCGCGCCCGATGGACTTCTCTCAGTGCTCGCTGAACTTCCTGACGGCGCGGTTCGCTTCGGCGGATCGCCTGAGTAACCCACCCCCAATAGACTCCCTTCCTGGCTCCGCGTCTCCGAGCTACGTCGGCAACGTCACAATTTGGAACTTCAAGGACGATCTATGTGAACCGCCTACGGTCACCCACTTTCTCGAGAAGGCCTGGAAGGCACAGCACGCAATCATCTCAGGGGATGAGCTGCTCATCTGCGGCACTGACTTTTTGGAGATTTGTGATCTGCAAGGGCGCACACTCTCTCGGAAATCCGACCCCTGGTTCGCGGGAGGCCACACAGTTTTTCCATGCGGGGAAAACAAAGTCGCCGCCACTTGTTCCGCTTCTGATGCCGTTCTCGTGTTTGATTTGGCAACGGACGAGGTGACTGCTCTACGCATACCCGCTCCACACTACGGGCACAATTACGACCTACCGCGGACCGCGGACTTGCGCGCCCACTATATCCCCAATGATCTTCAAAGAACTCACATCAACTGCGCCGTCCCCTTCGATGACGGTTTCCTGATCTCCATGCTTATTCCGGGTGCTATCGGACACCTGAAGCATGACGGTCGCTACCGGGAAATCGCCTCGGGCTTTGTCGGCTGCCACGGTGTCCGAACCCGTCCCGGCCTTGATGGGTTCTTCTTCTCCGACAGTTGCACAGGCACCATGGTGGAAATGGATCCCAATGGCCGGGTACGACGCAGATTCAGTGTTGACAGCAAATGGCTACATGATTGCGAGTGGCTTGCGGATGATTTGTATTTGTTCTCGTTGAGTGACGCCAACAGAATCGAACTGTGGGATGTCGGCTCGAAGACGCTTGTTTGGGATCTCGACATGGACGCCCACGGAAAGAGCGTTCAGTTCTTGTCTTTTTCCGGGGCGCGTCGGATTCGCCTCGCGCCCCAGAGAGAGTTCCCCGAAAGTTGCTCCGCTCCCGCATTGCACTTGGTCGATGAAGAGCTCGCCCCCATAAGCATCCCTGATGATGCCGTGCCCATTCCCGGGGCTGTCTCCATCCAATCGGCGCGAACGTACCCGCATTGGGCAGGCAGTTCGATCGTGCGCGAAGGCAATGGAACAAGGATAACAACTCCTTCGGATCAGTGGGCCTACGCGGCGGAAATACCGCTCGACACGTCCCATATACGCAATAACACGGACGCCTTGCACCTTCATGTTCGCTTGGTTGTTTCCACGGGGAGCATAGGGATTGGCATCTTGGCCGAAGACGGTCGAAGTTTTCTCGTTGAAGAGTTGGTTGACCAGACCATCGCGAGCAGCGATATCTATCTAACTTGCGATCCGACCAAGGCCCTCAGATCGATTATGATTCGCAACGCCGCGCTAGGCGGTGTTCCAAGTTCGGTGTTGATTGAACGGATGACGTTGTACGTAGACACCGCGAAACGGGATTCGGTTTGCTAAGTGCGCGCGCCGGACGGAATACCCTTGGGCGCTTCGCCTTTGAGCGTGTGAGGCAACTGCGAAGAGAGCTCGAGATAGGACGATGCCTGCAAGACTCCCTGGATGGGCGAGCCGGGTTAGTGGGTCCTAAGAGGTGACGGAATGCAGCTTTGCCTATTCGGCGCCGCGGCCTCCTTGTCGCTGGCCGTTACTCCATTCGCGCCCGTCTATGCAAGCAACGCGGAAGATACAGTCACTGTCACAAAGCTGAGCTCGCCGTTTTCGAATGATGGTGATGCCGTTCTTATCGTGACCCCCGCAAACCGCGGGCACGTCTTGTCCTGGTCATCTGACAAGATCTCTCCCGGCAATATCTATTCGCTGTCTTTCTTCTTTCAACAGGCTGAGAATGTGCCCTCGAAGTCTCGCCCCATTATCCAGGTGCGCGCCTATGACGACGGCAAGCATGTATTCTCGCAGAACCTGCACCCAAGTTCCACGGCGCGCTTTTACGTCGACTCTCTCGTCTTCAATACGCCACGCGCCGCGGTAACATTGACATTTCCTCCAGGCCAGGCGGTGATCGTCGGTGATGTTGGTAGATGTATTTGGGCTAGCAATCTCAGACCTCCTTCATATCGCGGCAAGTCGCCCCTGTGGCCCGTCACCGTGCGCCTACCGAGCATCTATCGAGGGCTGAGGAAGTTCCGGATAAAGACCTTGCTTAGCTCGCGTGCTTCTGATCCCCGTTCCACGCAACCCCTGCGAGTCGAGCGTATCATCGCCTCGGCCCAGATGAAAGTAAGCACCGCGAAACTACCCAGGCTTCTCCCTGGCGCCGCCACACTTACCGCCCGCTATTCCGAGGCCCGGCCTGGCGCCAGTCTTGACGTTCAGATTCGCCAGCGCAACCTGCCCGACGTTGCCCGCCTCGATGTGAAAGCCGACTCCGCAGTTCCCGCGGACGGGGCCACCTTCGGCCGCGTGTTCATCTCCGCCGTGGATCGCCGGGGACATCTTGTCGCGGGATTGTTCGTCAGATTGAAGTGCCCTCCCGGGATAAGGTCGTTTCCTTATACCAAGGCGATTATCGATGCCCCGCGGCAGCAGTATCTCCGCGAGATACACGTACTCTCGACAACGCCGGGCGACTATGCGATCCCTATCGAGATATGGGATGGGACGCGCTGGTCGCTCGCGGATGAGTGCGTGAGGATCACCTTCCACGATGACCGCAAGGAGCAGTTTCCTGAGTATAGGCGCAGCGACTACGCGCGCCCATGGCTTGAACCACGGCCTATCGCGTCACTCGCGGCTATGCGTACGGATAACATAGACGCCGTGTTGCGTGGACGCGCACAGGTGCTGCGCATCCCGACAGCGATAGAAAGCAAGTTGATGCCGGCTTGCAGTTGGACGGTGACCGGTCCAGTGTCGGATCTGGGCCTGTTTGCTGACTTCCAGCCGGATCCACGGACGCTCAGATCGCTGGGCGAGTCTCTTCGGGCGCTGACCCATGCCTCAGGGCAGGCGGCGACTGAAGAGGATTTGGCCTTGGCTATTGAGGAGTATGTGAACCTCTGTATGGAGGGCTATCGCCCCGAGGATTTCGACAGCCGCTGGTATCCGTCGGCGGGACGCACCCATCGAGAGGGGCGTGGATGGTGCGCGGACTATGCGAGGGCGGTCTATGTGCTCGCCCTGGAAAGTGGCCTCGAGGCCACGATGGATAATACCAACGACCACGTGCTGGGGAAGGTGCGCGGCCAATCACTACAGCCGATTGTCCTTGACGCGCTCCTGCAAGTGGGGTTGTGTTCGGCAACGGGCAAGCGAGGTGATCTGAGCACTATCGATACTCCCGACAAACGCATTCTCGGCATCGGCGTCAACAAGAAGTCGCGGCGTGGCACATCTTGGAAGTATTATGAAGAAATAGTTCATGATAGCCATGATTGGCAAAAGAAGGAGCCAAATAAGTTTATTTGCAAACTTGCTGATTCCGACGTCCTATCGTTCGACTTGAGGGCATGGGAGAGGATGGAGTGGTCGAGCGGTCACGCGGACAACCGTGATGTGCCGCGCACAATCGGCTTGTTGGGAGTCCATCAGACTGTGTTGACATAGACCGCTGAGATAGTGCTGCGAGAACATGGCGAGAATCCGGAGATCATGATACAAGGCTCTGTGGAGGGCGAGCATGGGGCCTTGATCTCAGGCATGGCCTGCTCTTTTCCGTTCGAGACTCCTGTGGAGGTCGACAGCTTGAGTGTTTCCACAGACGGCATCCTGGGTGATGGCGGCCTGGTGAGAATCGATATTATACCGATACTGGACACACCGCTCATCGACACGATCGCGGCGATCAATGGTTGCGAAGGAACAGGTAAATAGGCCTTGCGGTTGCCGGTTCTTCCGCCAAGAACGCACCGCTCATGGAGCCCTTGCCGCTCGGCGGGTAATCGAAGCGCTGTCTGGAAGACTAGAGGTTCTTCGCGGCTGCCGGAAACGCATTTTGGCCATTCCCCAGACCTTGTGCGAGAGGGACCCTGATAGAATGTCTCGATTAGAGCAGTCAAGCACGGCGACGGACCAACTCGGTATTGCGTCGTCTCGTGATTCTCGATTCGATCCACACTTGCTGCTGCTCGCAATACTTCCGGCCGTCTTGCTCCTAATCAACACTGAGTGGATCTATACCCCACAAGGCATCGACGCATGGGTTTATCACGGGTACTTCCGGAATCTGGAGCTGTATCTCACCGAGTTCTTTCCCGGAACTTATTACGGCAGCCGGCTGGCCTGGATTCTACCGGGGTATATTGCGTATCACATATTCCCGCCTGTCTTGGCCAATTATGCGCTTCATCTTACGTTCTATTGGATCGCGGTCTTCTCTTTCCACGCCATCGTCAAGTCCGCCACGGATCGCAATACGGCCTTGCTTGCATCCTTGCTATTCGGGTGCCACGGCTTCTTTCTCGCCGCGATCGGATGGGATTACGTGGATGGCGCGGTAATCACGTATTACCTCCTAAGCATGGCCTTCCTTTCGCGTGCCGCCGGTGGAAGACGGCCGCGCGTCAGCATCGCCCTTGCGGGGGCCGCCTATGCCGCGATGATCTATACCAACATCTTCGCCGTCATCTTCAGCCCGTCGTTTCCCGCACTCTACCTCTTTGTGGATTGGCGGCGACGAGGGGCGTGGAAGTTCTCTCGCCTTTTCTCCTTCGGCCTGTTGTTCGCCGCCGGCGGTCTTCTGCTGACCGCACTGCTGGGCTTGGTCAACATCTACATGGGGGGCGACTTCTGGTTCTACGCGCCATCCGTCAAATATGCCCTGGCCAACGCGAACAGCGACAATCCATGGCGAAAGGAGGGATGGGAATGGGCATTGCGAGCCAGGCATTTGGTCCTTCCGGTCGTCGTACTAGTAACTACGGTTGTGTCTCTCGTTCGTTCCCGTTTTCGCGGGGACAATGTTGAACGGCCGTTGGTCACGTTCATAGCCCTCAACTACCTGTACACGGCCGGCATCGCGATCGCCTTGGCCTTCCGCGGCCATCCCATTCTGCAATTCGACTACAAGACCACCCTGCTGCTTCCGTCGGTGTTTCTCGCCCTTGGCGTACAGCTCTGTCTTGTCCCGAAACGCCTCAGGACAGTCGGCTTCGTGCTGTTGTTGATCGGAACGTTGGTGCTCTTCTCGTTGCCGCTATCCGGCTTTGCGGCCCGCGCGAACCACTTGCTGAAAGGACACTACGGCGTCGGCGTATGGGCCGCGACTCTCGGCGTTTGCGCGGGCGTGACCGCTGTTGCGGCCGTCGCAAGGGTGTTGACCCGAGCAAGATCGTCAACGCTTGTCATCCTCTTGCTTTGCCTGGCGGCCACGCAGATCCGCACGTGGACCGGCACAGAAGTCTGGGAGGGCCCTCAGCACCGCAATAGGGATCTCTTCAGCAGAGTTGACAAGGGCATGGCCATAATTCGAGCGGAGGGCGGCCGGCGCAAACCGCGTTTTTGGTACAACGAAAGCAGCTCGCGTGAAGCTGATTTTCGATCGGTTTCCTCCACGTACTTGTGGGGCTACACGCTGGTCGGCAGGAAGTTTCCATCCCTGCCGCCCGAAAGATACCGAAAAGCCGCCATAGGCCCTGGAACCTTTCTCGTAGTGCTTTCCGAGGAATCGGATGTCGAGGACACCACAATGGCTGCGCTCAGGCCTTACGGCTTGGAAGCGAGGCTACGTTCCAGCCACGAGATTCGTGCGGGTTTCCGAGGCTTCTACCTCACGCTCTTCGATCTCCAGCAAGATTGCGGCAAGCCAGTGACGGTGCGGTTCGACGAGTCGAACCCTGAGGGCTACCTTACGCGTGCCGCCGTCGGGCGGACGGAGCCGCTGCCGCTTCAGCGCTGGAAGTCCACTCGCCCACTCAGCGAAATGACCTTTGAGCAGAAGGTGGATGGCCTGCACATCATTACCGCTGAGGACCGCTGGGCTTACGCCGCGATCTACACTCCGTTGGCCGCGGAAGTGGCCGGTGATTACACTTTTGTGCTGCGATACAAGCATGTGTCGGGGAAGATCTGCTTCGGCGCCTTGAACGCCGATCAATCGTCCTGGCGCGTTCAGGCGGGGCGATCCCACGATGATGGCGAGCAGAAGGTAAAGTCCTTCACCGTTTCGCTCGCGGCGGGCGAGGTCATCTGGCCGCTCATTACTAATGACCACCCGACGGGCGATCAGCCTTCCCGTGTGGTGGTCACTGAGCTGCGAGTTTGTGAGACGACTCCTTGATGGAAGACCATTGATGCGATGGCGACGAGGTCCGCACTTGCGAAAAGTCGAGGCGTCGCGGAACGAGAGCGACCTCGGCGGCCAACCATGCGGGTTGCTTCTTGTCGAAGATCACGGGCATGCGGCTCATCAGTCGTGCCGGCGAACAGCGTCCCGAAGGGCCCCCCCCGCCAGTGAGATTGGGCACAACAGATCAGTTTACGCCAATCACTCGCCGGCGCCACGGTTGACGGTGACGGTCGCCGCGGCTAGAGTGCCACCTTCGACGCTGGCTATCAAGAACGGTGCCGGTATGCGGAGGTTGCCGGGCGGGCGTGCGTGTGGGACGCGGCGTGCCGCGGAATCGCTCGTTTGTGCTTGATGCCGCCGAATGATTTTCGTCATCCAGAGAGAGCTGGAATATGCCCATCGCCGCCGGTGTTCACCTAGGCCAAGATGTCAGGATATTCCAGCCTGACTTGGTGAACCTGTATGGGTGCTCAATCGGGGATGAAAGCAAGATTGGGGCGTTTGTCGAGATCCAAAAGAACGCGACGATCGGAGCTCGCTGCAAAATCTCGTCACACACGTTCATCTGTGAGGGTGTCACGATCGAGGACGAGGTCTTCGTCGGTCACGGTGTCGTGTTCATCAACGATCGCTACCCCAGATCGACGGCCGACGGCCAGTTGCAGACCGAGGCCGACTGGAAGGTGATTCCAACGTTGGTAAAGCGCGGCGCGTCCATCGGCAGCGGAGCGGTGATCATGTGTGGTGTCACGATCGGCGAGCGGGCACTAGTCGGCGCCGGGGCGGTTGTCACGAAAGACGTTCCAGCGGAAGGCAAGGTCATGGGAGTGCCTGCTCGCCTTGCAAGGCGAGTGGATACAGCATAGGAGCAGTTCGCATGATAGGCATTGGTGTCATCGGCTACGGGTACTGGGGTCCCAACCTGGTTCGCAATTTCGCCGAATTGTCCGACGCGAGGGTAGTGACGGTCTGCGAAATGGCGGAAGATCGCCGGAACCTGGTGAGCCGCCGCTATCCAGCCGTAGAGACCGTGCTCGACCCTCGCGAGCTGTTGCAAAACACCGCGATCGACGCCGTCGTCATCGCCACGCCGGTGTCGACGCACTTCGAGTTGGCCCTTCAGGCCTTGCGAGCGGGCAAGCATGTCCTGGTCGAGAAACCGCTCGCCATGACGAGTGAGCAATCGTCGCGTCTGATCGCGGAGGCGGAGCGATGCCAGAAGGTGCTCATGGTCGATCACACGTTCGTATACACCGGCGCGGTGCGGAAAATCCGCGAACTGGTGGACAGCAAGGAGATAGGGGAAGTCCTTTATTATGATTCCACACGTGTGAACCTCGGTCTGTTTCAGCGTGACATCAGCGTGCTGTGGGATCTGGCGGTGCATGATCTGGCCATCATGGACTACATCTTGGCCGCCAGGCCCCGCGCTGTTTCGGCGACGGCCATCAGCCACGTGCGGGATCAACCGGAGAACACAGCCTACCTGACCGTATTCTTCGATGCGAATGTGATCGCCCACGTGAATGTCAACTGGCTCGCGCCGGTGAAGTTGCGTCGGACGCTGATCGGTGGAGACCGGAAGATGATCGTCTATGACGAGCTCGAGCCGAGCGAGAAGATCAAAGTCTATGACACGGGCATCACGGTCAGCGACGATCCGGAGAAGGTCCGGGACATCCGAATAGGCTACCGCACGGGAGACATGTGGGCGCCGACCTTCAACCGCAACGAGGCGCTGTCGACCCTCGCGAGGCATTTTGTGGACTGCATCGAAAAAGGCGAGGAGCCTCTGACCGGAGGGCAGGCCGGTCTGTCGGTCGTTCGAATACTCGAAGCAGCGGGGCGTTCGATCCAGGAGAACGGCCTCTTGATTGAACTGGACGGGAAGGAGTGAAGCCGAGATGATTCCGTTCCTAGATCTGAAGGCGCAGTATCGCAGTATCAAGGAAGAGGTTGACGCCGCCGTGTTGGGCGTTTTGGAATCGTGCCAGTTCGCGCTGGGACGCGAGGTGGCCGCGTTCGAAGAGGAATTCGCGACGTACTGTCAAGCCGATCATGCCATCGGGGTCAATTCGGGAACCAGCGCCCTGCACCTAGCCCTGCTCGCGGCGGGAATCGGTCCCGGCGACGAGGTGATCGTGCCGCCGATGACATTTGTGGCGACTGTCGCCGCGATTACATACACCGGGGCCAGGCCGATCTACGTCGACATCGATCCGCATTCGTTCACGCTGGATGCGGCGCGGTTGGAAGATGCGATTACCGACAAGACCAAGGCCGTAGTTCCCGTACACCTTTACGGGCAGCCGGCGGACATGGACCCGATCTTGGAGATCGCCGGCCGCCACAACATCCGTGTGATCGAGGATGCGGCGCAAGCACACGGGGCTGAGTACAAGGGAAAGCGCGTCGGCGGCATCGGCGATTTGGGCTGCTTCAGCTTCTACCCCGGAAAGAACCTCGGCGCATATGGGGAAGCCGGGTGTGTGGTAACCAACAATGCGGAGTACGCACAGACCATCCGCATGTTGCGCGATTGGGGCCAGGCAAAGAAATATGACCATGTCCTCAGGGGTTTCAACTATCGCATGGAGGGCATTCAGGGCGCCGTCCTGCGCGTGAAGCTGCGCTATATCGAGGCATGGACCGAGGCACGACGAAGCCACGCGGCTCGTTACGATGAGCTGCTGGCGGACGGCGACGTGAAGACGCCAAAGGCGAAGCCCCATGCGCGGCACGTCTATCATGTGTACGCGATCCGGACCGACGATCGTGCCGGCTTGCAGCGGGAATTGTCCGAGAACGACATTCAGAGCGGCATTCATTATCCATATCCCGTGCATCTGACCAAAGCGTTCGCCGACCCGGCCTTCGGCGAAGGTGATTTCCCTATTTCCGAACAGCTCGGGCGAGAAGAGCTCTCCTTGCCGATGTATGCGGAATTGAACGATGCGGGACTACGAGCCGTCGCCCAGTGCGTGTGCAAGTATGGCGCGACGACGGTAAGTTGATGAAGCGCCACAGGCTGGGCGACCTCCGCGACCGGCGCGTTGCCTTCGGCAGCACAGATGGCCGTCATCGTGAGCCTCGCGGGCTCCACACGGTGCGGGTGAGATACGCATGATGAAGAGGACGGATCGCCTGGAACGACTGGCGCCGATCTTGGTGTGTCCAGACTGTGGGAGTGGGTTGCTGTTCGCGGTGGAGAGGGCGACGTGTGAGGGCTGCGCGGCGGACTACCCGATCAAGAATGGCAAGATTTACTTCATTCCCGTGCCCAAGAGCGAAGACGAATTCGATTCGGTCAAGTATCTCCTCAAGAAGCGTCTGGGAAAGTACTATTACAAGATCGGCTTGACCGTAATTGCCCCGACCTTTCCGTTCAACTACGGCGGCAAGATTCGGAAATACTGCGATCCGGCTCGCCAGATCGTGGTGGACATCGGCTGCGGCAATCACCGTGTCGACGAGGACACTGTGGGCCTGGACATCTTCGACTACAGCGCGGTGGACGTGGTGTGCGATCTGTGCAAGTTGCCCTTCAAGCCGGGTAGCGTCGACGCTTTTGTTTCGCGGAGCGTGCTGGAGCACGTGCCGGATCTCCCAAAGGTAGCTGCCCAACTCGACCGCTGCACCAAGGTCGGCGGCCACGGAATGCACCTGATCCCGTTCCTCTTTCCCTTTCACGCTTCGCCGTACGATTTTCAGCGCCTGACACACAAAGGACAGCAAGGGCTCTTCGAAGGGTGGACGGTGGTGGAACAAACCAACCCGACCGGCCCGGTCACGCTCGGGTTGGTTTGTCTGATCGAGTTCCTGTCGATCCTGCTTAGCTTCGGCCATGAGAAGGTGAAGGCCTTCGTGTATCTTCTGTTTTGCGGGTTGTTGTTCCCGCTGAAGTTTCTCGATTTGCCGTTCGTCCATCGCAAGGCGTTCCTGACGCTGGCGCCGACGATCTTCACGGTTGTGCGCAAAAAAAGCCATGAGTGAACACAGACCGGATTTCTTGATCGGCGGAGCGCCGCGCAGTGGTACGACGTGGCTGTACCACCTGCTGGACTGCCATCCCGATGTCTACATGGCCAAACCCGTTCGCCCCGAGCCGAAGTTCTTCCTGGTTGACGAGCACTACGAGCGAGGCCTGGACTATTACCTGCGAAGCTGGTTCGCCGACGTGCCCGACGGCAAGATCGCCGGCGAGAAGAGTACGGACTACTTGGAAAGTTCTAAGGCGGCGTCGCGGATCCACCGCCACTTGCCGGACGTCAAGCTCGTGTTCATTCTGCGAAACCCGGTGGAGCGGGCGTTTTCCAACTATCTCTGGTCACGCATGAACGGCCTCGAGACGGAGGACTTCACCACGGCCCTCGACCTGGAGCACGAGCGCGAAGGGGCCTACGAGTCAAAATGGCGACACGTCCGTCCACATTCGTATTACTCACGGGGGCTGTATGCCGGGCTGCTGAAGCCGTACTTCGCATTGTTTGCCAAACAGGCGATTCTCGTGTTACGGTTTGAGGATATACTCGTGTGCCCGGATCGCTTGACCCGGCGGCTGCATGAGTTTCTCGGTGTCGCACCGCGGCCGGCGGACGCGCGGGGTGTCGGCGTGATCAATGCCTCGGACAAGGGCGCCGAGCCGATGTCGCCCGAAGCGCGAAAGCGGCTCGCGGATGCCTACGCCGAACCGAACCAGGAATTAGCTGAGCTCCTGGATGACGACTTCAATATATGGAGTGAGGTATGACCAACGGAGCTGATAGCACTGGGCGACCTGGGGTTGTCATACTTACGCCGGTATTCAACGAGGCGGAGTGCCTGCCTGTTTACGAATCGCGAGTGACCGAGACGTTGCTGTCGCGGTCCGATCTCGACTTTCGAGTCTTGTTCATCGACGACGGCAGCTCAGACACGAGCTGGTCGGTCATCTGTGACATATGCAAGCGGAACCCATGTTTCGAAGGCATCCGTTTGTCACGCAACTACGGATCGCACATCGCCCTGAGCGCCGGGTTCGCACATGCCAGAGGAGATGCCTTCGCGACGCTCGCCTGCGACCTGCAGGATCCGCCGGAGACCGTGCTGGATTTTGTCGGCAAGTGGCAAGATGGCGCCCGAATAGTATGGGGACGACGCCGTTCGCGAAAAGACGACACCTGGCGGGTCTTGACCAGCCGGGTGTTTCACAGACTCATCCGGCGGTTCGCGATGCCCAGGGGATCGAAGTTCACCACGGGGAGCTTCCTCTTGGTGGATCGCAAGGTTGCGGAGTGCTACCGGTCGTTTCACGAACAGAACCGGATCACGTTCGCGCTGGTGGCATGGACGGGATTTGAGCAGGCCGTGGTGGACTACGACCGGAAGAAACGCGTCTCGGGCGCTTCGGGGTGGACTTTCGGGAAGATGATCAAGACCATGTACGACGCCTTCGTCGGCTTTTCCCAAATGCCGATCCGTCTGATCACCCTCGCGGGTGTCGGGGCGTTCGTTCTGGCTATTGTCTTGGCGGTATACCTGCTCACGTCGTGGTTGGGGGGCAGCCCGGTCCCCGGCTGGACCAGTCTCATGTTCACCATGGTGGTGTTCTTCGGTGTCCAGTTCCTGCTGATGGGTGTGATGGGCGAGTACCTCTACCGGATATACATGGAGGCGGTTCGCCGTCCCTTGTTCTTCGTCAGCGAGACCACGACCAGCACTTGCGAGGTTGGAGAGGAACCAGCTCTCTCGCGCGTCGAGATGGACGAATCGGGAGAAAGTCGTGTCACCTCCTGATGAACTTGTCTCGTTGCGCGTCACGGGGGTCGCAGAGGAAGAGCAACTGGCCTGGAGTGAGGGATTGGAGGTGCGGTTGCCCCGATCCCTGCTCGACGACACCGGCCTCGGGCCTTGCGTCCACGACGGTATCCTTGCGTTACCGCCGGACTGCAAAGCCGAGCGATGGGGGATTACCACTGGAATGGTCGAAGATCACCGGCTGCGGGCGGCGTTTACCGACGAGAGGCCGGCGTCGTCGCGATTGCCGATTTCGTACCAACTCGTGCCCCCGCGACTGCGCAGCGTCTTGGCCTCGATTCTTGGACGAATCAAACGGCGGTCGACCGAGAAGTGGGCCCGCTTTCCGGCGTGGCCACTGGATCTCAGTGCTGATTTTCTGGCGGACCTGGCCGGTTTGCCGCCGTCCCCGTTTGCGTCGGGACCGACACCGGTCATCCTCTCCCATGATCTTGATTCGCCGGAAGGTCTGACGAACCTCGTGCGGCATTTCCTCGACATCGAGGAGGCGGTGGGGGCTCGATCGGCGAACTACATCGTGCCGCACAGTTGGCGAATCGATCACGATCTGCTGACGGAAGCCAGGGATCGCGGTCACGAAATCGGCATTCACGGGTACGATCATTCGAACCGAACGGCGTTCTGCGATGACGACGAAATGGCCCGACGGATTGACGCCGCCGATGATCTGTCCGAACGCTACGGCATTCGCGGCTATCGGGCGCCCTCACTGCTTCGCACGCGACGCTTGTTGCGGTCCTTGGCGAGGCGATACGACTACGATTCGAGCATCCCGACGTCCGGGGGGCTTTTCCCGGTTCCCAACAACGGCTGCGCCTCGGCCCGACCCTTTGAGGTGGAAGGCCTGATGGAAATCCCGCTGAGCATGCCGCGCGACGGAACCCTGCGTTTCCTCGGCCACTGCCCGGAAGAGATCGCCGCAATCTGGGTGCGTTGCGCGGAGGGGATCGCCCGATCGGGCGGTGTCGTCGTGCTCCTGACGCACTGTGAGGCGCGTTTCTCCGGCAATGATATGATGCTCGCCGTGTACCGGCGTTTCCTCGATTTCATCTCGGCGAGCGATGGGTTTGCCTGGAGCAGCGCGGACGACGTCCTGTGGCGCGGGCTGTCCAAGCGCGCCACTGCCTGAAACACGATCATGAGAAGCAACGATTTTGTCGACAAGGCATACACGGCGCTACCGCGGCGATGCAAGCTCATGACCGAGACGATACAGCAATTCGTGGAGCCGCGGCAGCGGTTGCGCGTGCTGGATCTGGGATGCGGAACCGGTCGACAGTTGCTCGAGCTGGCCAGTGTGCTCCCGAACGCGGACCTCACCGGCGTCGACATTTCCGAGGTCAACGTGCGCCTGGCGGACGCACAAGATGAGCGGGCCGCGCTCGGATCGCGAATCACATTTGTGGCAACGGACTACATGACGTTCCAAGCGGAGCCCTTCGACGTGATCCTCTCGGATTCGACACTGCAGAACATCGACGCTCCGACGGATGCCCTGCTGGCCAAGCTTTCGGCGGACCTGCGCATGGGGGGGCTGCTGGTCAGTTCGATGCCCTACGGCTGCCTGTACAACCATGCCCTGTGGGGGACTAGGCGCGTCCTGCGAGCTCTGCGGTGCCGCCTGACGGATCGGCTGTTGTTTGCCGTCGCGTGGTGGCTACACGGCGATGCACTGAGTGAAGAAGCCGTGCGGGAGCGGGTCCACTACATGTACCTGTTGCCGAGATGCTATGAGGGCCGCGCCCTTCAGAACGCCTTGGAGAAACGGCACGGTTTGCAATTGACTTCCAGGCAACCAGTTTCTCATGCCAGCATCGCCCAGCCGAAGCATGTGCTGAAGGTGTATCGAAAGCGACGGTAGCCATGCGCAGGGTCTCGAGAATCACCGTCAGTCTGCTGCTGCTCGGCTTGGCCCTATGGTTTCTGGACTGGGGAGAGCTCAAAGTGGCGCTTCTCAGGATCAGCCCGGCCATGTTCTGTCTGGCGATTCTGGTGGCGTGGCTTCAATTCGTGGTGATGGGCCTCCGATGGCATGAGCTGGTCCGGAGGATCGCGCCGCTGTCACTTTGGGAACACATGCGGCATTTCTTCCGGGCCACGTTTCTCAACACACTGACGCCGGCGAACCTCGGCGGCGACCTCTACCGGTTCCTGTCCATCAAGGCCCATGCGACCGGCAGTGTGGACCTGCTGGTCGTCCTGCTGCGAGAGCGTATCGTCGGATTGCTCGGCAGTGCCCTGTTCGCCCTGTCATGCCTTGCCGTGCTGTTCCTGAGCCGCCCCCCCGAGGTGGAACATGCCCAGGGGTTATTCGGCTTGGCGGCCGCGGTGCTGTCGGTCGTGGCGGTGGGGATCCTGCTGCTGCCGGCATTGCTGGGGCCGGCCGGTCGAGTGGGCTTCGTGCGCTCGCGTTCCTGGCTCTCGTCGCCACTGGAAAAACTGCAAGACGCGACGCGGTATTCCTCATTGGGTGAATTTGCTTTAATAACCGGGCTCTCGCTACTGGCGTTCCTGATATGGGCCGCAACCGTATGGCTGGTTGCCCGCAACCTGGACATCGGTATTTCGTGGCCCGCCCTGGGGACGATTGTCATCCTAGTGGAATTGGCCCGCCTGGTTCCCATTAGCGCGCAAGGAATAGGCGTTCGCGAGGGAGCCTATGCGTATCTGTTCTCGCTTCTCGGCCATTCCTCGGAGAGCGGTTTTGCCCTCGGAACGCTCAGCTACCTGGCGCTGAGTTGCGCGCTCCTGCTCTCGGGTGGGGTCGGCTGGTTGATGAAGTCGACCGCTGAAACGAAAGCCGGGAACCCATCCTCACCGCCAAGCCAGCCGCCGGAGGAGCAAGATGACCAGGGAACTTCCGAGCCGCCGACAAATCCCACGGTTGGCGCATAATGATGATCCCCCCTGCCGCACCATGGGTGTTGACTCGCGGCACAGGTGATCGTTATCCTCTCACCAACACGCCCGCGGGCGGCCCAGCGGAGACAAGGAGCGGCACATGATCGGCAAGCAACAGCGTGTGATGATTACCGGCGGCGCAGGCATGATCGGCTCGCACCTCGTCGAGTTGTTGGCCACCGACCCCGACTGGGCCGACTGCGGCAAAGTCATCATTGTCGACAATCTGGTCAACGGCAAGCGCGAGAACATCGAGGGATTCCTCGGAGATCGGGCGGAACTGGTCGTCGCCGATATTCGCGACCGGCAAGTCATGGCCGAGCTGCTAGCAGGGGTAGACGTGGTCTTTCACCTGGCCTGCCTCGGCGTGCGACATTCCATCCACTCGCCGGACGAGAATCATGAGGTCAACGCGACCGCCACGCTGGCCCTTCTCTCCATGTCACGGTCCGCCGGTGTTTCCCGCTTTGTTTACGTCTCCAGCTCCGAGGTGTACGGCACCGCGAGCACCGTGCCGATGACCGAGCACCATCCGATGTTCCCAATGACCGTGTACGGGGCCTCGAAGTTGGCGGGAGATTGCTACACGCGAGCCTATCACCAGACCTACGGCTATCCGACGGTCGTGGTGCGTCCGTTCAACGCCTTCGGGCCGCGTTGCCATCACGAGGGTGATAGCGGCGAAGTGATTCCCAAGTTCATGCTGCGCTGCATGGCGGGACGGTCGATGGTCGTCTTCGGTGACGGCGCCCAAACGCGGGACTTCACCTATGTCAGTGACACCGCCCGGGGCATCCTGACCGCCGGCTGGGCAGACAACGTCGTCGGCGCGACAATCAACCTGGGAAGCGGCCTCGAAGTCTCAATCAACGACCTGGCTCGCTCGGTGGCCGAGGTGGTCGGTCGGCCGGATACGGCGGTCATCCACGACAGCCCGCGGCCGGGAGATGTCTTGCGGCTTTGTGCCGACGGATCGCGTGCCCGAGAGCTGCTCGGTTTCGAGCCGCGGGTCACCCTCGCCGAAGGCCTCGCCCGGCTGCACGACTGGTACTTGACCTCAACGCCGGATGTCGAAGCACTCCTAGCCCAAGAGCTCGTCCACAACTGGGAGAGCAAGGAGTCGAACAGTCGTGTCTGACCAGCGCAGGTTCATCCCGATTGCCAAGCCGATGATGGACGAGCGGGAGGCCGATGCCGCGCGGCGTCCGATCTTGTCCGGCTGGGTTACCCAAGGGCCCGAGGTCGCCGCCTTCGAGCGGGAATTCGCCGAGACGGTGGGGGCCAAGCACGCCTGCGCTGTCTCGAGCTGTACGGCCGCCTTGCACCTGGCCTTGCTGGCGGTCGGCGTGCGGCCTGGGGACGAGGTCATCACCGCCAGCCATTCGTTCGTGGCCACCGCCAACAGTGTGCGCTATTGCGGGGCCACGCCGGTGTTCGTCGACATCGATCCGGCCACCTACAACATCGATCCCGGGCTAATCGAGAAAGCGATTACCAAGCACACGCGGGCCATCATGTGTGTCCATCAGATGGGCATGCCTTGTGACCTGCCGGCCATAATCGAGATCGCCCGACGCCGCGGGCTGCCGGTCATCGAAGATGCCGCCTGCGCGATCGGGAGTCAGATCCGCCTCGCCGACCGATGGGAGGCCATCGGCGCGCCGCACGGCGACCTGGCGTGTTTCTCCTTCCATCCGCGCAAGATCGTGACCACCGGCGACGGCGGCATGATCACGACGTCGAACGCGGAGTACGACAAGCAGCTTCGATTGTGGCGGCAGCACGGGATGACTGTCCCAGACACGGTTCGCCACAAGTCCGAGCAAGTCGTGTTCGAGTCATACTCGCAGCTTGGCTACAACTATCGCCTGACCGACATCCAGGCCGCCGTAGGCCGCGAGCAGCTCAAGCGATTGCCGGAGTTCATCGAACGTCGTCGGTACTTGGCCGAACGGTACAACGAAAAACTCGCCGGTGTACCGGGATTGGGTTTGCCGGTCGAACCACCCTATGCGCGAAGCAATTTCCAAAGCTACTGTGTGCGGCTGCCCCGAGGTTGCCGGCAGCGCGAGATCATGCAGCGGATGTTGAGTGCGGGCATTGCGACGCGACGCGGCATCATGTGCGCCCATCGCGAGGAGGCTTACCCACGCGGCACATGGCTTTGCGGCCTGTCGTCCGGCGAATGCGATTGTGCGCCGGGCACTTGTGTTCGACTGAGAGAGAGCGAACTGGCACAAGATGAGACGATTCTTCTGCCGTTGTTTCATCAGATGGCCCAGGCGGATCAGGATTCGGTCATCGCAAGCCTAATCGAAGCGATTGGTTAGGTGGCTTGGAGTCATACGCCGGGGGCAGGCCAGTATGCCCGACCACCACCATTGTCAGCCGGGCATCGAGCCCGACCTGGCCGCGTTGACCCACCAAATCACAATAGGGTGAATTACCTATTTAATGCGCGATGACTGGTCCATTCGGTCCAAGGTAGCTCCCCTGTTCCGCCAATCAGGGAGTCCGGTGAATTGCCTTTGGGGAATGCCACCTGGCCTTTCGGACTGGTCCATTCCCCCCATCGAGCCCCCCTGGAGTGGGGTGAATTACCTATCGGGAACTCGAGGGCGAGCCCAAGGCACGTTTGAGGCATCATTTTCGCGACATGCTCTGTTGTTGATGGCCCGAATGGTGTAAGATGGCAGGGGGCCGGGGGGACATTTCCGGAAGGAGGTAACCCGTGTGGCGTTCCAGGAGTCCTGGAGGCCGCAGCGGTGTCTATACAGCAAGAAGCCAATCTACACCTCGGCCAGAGGAGACCAGCAAATGAGACACCTACCCGTCCGGGCAATCGCAATCGTGGCGTTCGGGCTTATGTCGGCGCGGGCCATTGCCCAGACTGAGGCGTGGGTGGCGCGCTACAACTGGTCGGGGAATTCCACTGACAACCCCTACGCTCTGGCCGTGGACGACTCGGGCAACGTCTATGTCACCGGCTACAGTTTCACCGGCGCCCAAAACCCCGACTATGCCACCGTCAAGTACGACTCGCAAGGCAACGAGCTGTGGGCCGCCCGCTACGCCGGTCCCGGGACAGCCGCCCAGGACTTCGCTGAGGCCATTGCCGTGGACACGTTTGGCAACGTCTACGTCACCGGTGGGAGTGACGGCAGCGGCACCGGTCGGGACTACGCCACCATCAAGTACGATCCGGAAGGTGCGGAGATTTGGGTGGCCCGCTACAACGGGCCGCGCAATAACCAGGATTGGGCGCACGCCATAGCCGTCGATGGCGCGGGCAATGTATACGTCACCGGGGACTCCGGCGGCGGAATTGTCCGTGACTACGCGACGATCAAGTACGACCGCGAGGGCGCCGAGCTGTGGGTGGCCCGCTACAACGGGCCGGCGGACCTGCTGGACGCGGCGGCGGCCCTGGCGATCGACGCGGCGGGAAATGTCTACGTCACGGGCAAGAGCATCGGCATCGACACGGTGTATGACTATGCCACGATCAAATACGACCGGGACGGCGCCGAGCTGTGGGTGGCCCGGTACGACGGGCCCGGCAATCACTGGGATTGGGCCGCCGCCATCGCGGTCGACAGCTCGGGCTACGTCTACGTCACTGGAGACAGTCGGGACAGTGCTGAGCTCGCCAACTACGCGACGATCAAGTACGACCCCGAGGGCACGGAGCTGTGGGTTGCTCGGTACAGCGGTCCGGAAGACGCCGGCGGCTACGCCCACGCCATAGCGATTGACGGCGCCGGCCAGGTCTACGTAACGGGCGAAGGTTGGCGCAGCGACGAGCAGTATGACTTCGCCACGATCAAATACGACGCGGCCGGCGAGGAGTTCTGGGCCGCGCGCTACAACGGGGATCGCAATCTCTGGGACGGCGGCTATGCCGTCGCACTCGACGCCGCGGGCAACGTGTACGTCACCGGCTATACCGACTTCGAGCCCATTTTCGGCCCCGAGACCGACTGCGCCACGATCAAGTACGACCCGGATGGCGAGGAGATGTGGGTGGCGAAGTACAACGGACCGGCCGACGGCAGCGAGATTGCGGCAGCCCTCGCAGTAGACGGCGCGGGCCGCGTTTACGTCACCGGTATGAGTGATGGCCTTGGCACCGGCGGGGATTACGCCACGATCAAGTACGTACAGCCGACCCTGGGGGACTTGAACTGTGACGGAGCTCTAAACGGCGCCGACATCGACCCTTTCGGCCTGGCCCTGCTCGATCCGGCGGGCTACCAGGCACAGTTCCCCGGATGCGACTTCAGCCTGGCGGACTTCAATGGCGATGGGCAAGTTGACGAGCTGGACATTCCCTTGTTCGTGCAGGCCCTCCTCACGCTGTAGCAACGGAACGAGGCCCTCGGCGGCCGCTCCGACCTGGCCGTGTGGCGGCCGTGCCCCCCCGCAAAAACCGCCTCTGGACGGCGCGCGAAATGTCCGCGCTAATACCCTCCGTCCAACTTCCACATGGCAGCCTTCGGATCTGGAGCATCCGGCATGACGAATCCCCGCAGCTCACGTTTTGGGCTGTGATCTAGCGCCACTCCGTGGCTGCTCGATCTTCGTGAGTCTTCTCTTCAGGTTCGTAACGGATTGGTGGAAAGCAAGCTTGCCGCGATCGAGAATCACGGTCGCGCGAACTCCGACGCCTTCCTTCGAGGAAGTGATGCACTCCCCGGAAATCCGTGAAGAACCCTAAGTAACAACCGGCATACTCTGACACACGTCCTGAAAAGACCGGCTTTAGCAGAAGGTCGCTTCACTTTCGACCGATCATGCCATCGTCGGGCACTCTGGCAGCGCGAGCGTCGCGAGGGGCCTGACGTCCGAAAACTCGCCGCGTCTCCCAACACGCTCGAAGGGACCGCGCGACGACAACAGATCACTGATCGCCTCGTACAAGGAGATACCCTCATGAAACTCGACAAGAAAGTCCTGGCTTGTGTCGCGCTCGTCGTCCTCGGCGGAAGCGCCGCCGGAATGATGGGTGATGGCTGCGACATCGGATTGGGGGGATTCGGTGGAGGTGGCGGCGGTGGCGGTGGCCAGCTGCTGATCGACAGCGTCACGCCGATGCAAGGCCATGCCGGCACCCTGGTGACTATCGAGGGCTCCGGCTTCGGCGAGGAATGGGAAGACAACTACGTGATGATCGGGTCCGTCGAGGCGAACGTCGTGACCGCGTCGCCGACTCGCATCGAGGCCCTCGTCGGCATCGGAGCCGAGAACGGGCCGGTCTCGGTCGACGTCGGCGCCGTGAAGGCGGAAACGCCGGACGCCTTCTTGATCATGGATTGGCCCAGCTCAGACTCCGGTGAGGACGGCCCGCCGATCTTCATCGAAGGCCGCGGCCTGGGTACCGCCCTCTCGTTTGGAAAGACCAAGAACTCCACCTCGGCCATCCTGCCCTCGACCGGGCAGCTCCAGGTGCTGGTCATTCCGTCGTATCCGACGGACAGAGTGCCGGGGAACGAGGCCGCCGAACTGCAGGCCATCACCGATGTGTGGACCGAAGTCAACACCTTCTACGACCAGGCTAGCTATGACACTCTGGACGTTCAGATCACCGTCGCCAACTGGGTTCCACTTACCGGCAACTTCAACGACTACGTTCTGCTCACCGGTGGCTCTCCTCCAGGAGAGGACGACCCCTGGTGGACGTCCAATCTCCGGCCGGCGGTGATGGATCGCTTCCGAGCGGAATGCGCGAATGGGGCCGTCAACAGCGACAACTTCGACCTCGACGACTTCGACGTCATGGCCTGCTACATCTGGATCAACGGCGCACGCATCAGGGCCTGGGGCGGCTCGACGAGGAGCAACTTCGCATACACCGGCAACGGCCTGGACATCAACATCACCGCCGATCACGAGATCTGGCAAGTGGCCCTGGGGGAAGACGCCGACTGGGGCCGCTGCGCACACGAACTCGGGCACTGCTTGATCGAAGCCGGCACGGTGTTGGGAGAAGACGTCTACAGAAGCGGTCTGGTCGACCCCGACGCCGCGACCGCCGCATCCTTCGAGATGATGGGTTCGCACGATAGCCACCCGCTCTACAGCGGTGAGTACATGTACCAACTCGGCTGGTTCGACGATGCCAACGTCGTCGAACTGGAATGGGACCGCAACCCGTCCAGCGAGGAGTTCTTCATCACAGCCCACCGTCTGGTCGAGGACAACGACCCGACCCAGATCCACCTCGTGCGCATCAAAGTGAACGAGGGACTCTACTACTACGTCGAAACCAGGCAGCGACCGCCGGCCGGCGACGCCCAGATATTCGATACCGCCATCCCCCTGGGCGGGGCCTCTAACGGCGGCGTCGTGGTCACCAAGGTCATCACCGACGAAGTCAACAACAACCAGCAGATGCGTTTCGTCACCCTGCTGCACGCCGACTCCACAGTGTTGGACATCGCCGACGTGGCCACCGACCCGGCCCGCGGGCTCAGGATTATTGTCGACAATGTCTACATAGATACCGCCGACGATGATCGGATGGTCGCGACCGTCACCGTCGAGTGGGCCCAGAACCTCCAACCCGACCCAGACGGCGACTTCGATCTGCGGATCGAGCCCTGGGGACCGAACTGGGAGACGGTGGACATTTGGGTCGACCGCAGTCCGTGGAACGTCTATGACAGCACCGACGCCGCCGGCAACCCCACCGGCAACGGCGACGTCCCGCAAGTAGAGGAAATCAACCGTTTCTATGCCAGGGTCCACAACGACGGCGACAACGACGCGACCAACGTCCGGCTGACCTTCTATTCCATCGAACCTCCCGGCGTCGGCGACAACGGCTCCTGGACGCCGATCGACACCCAGGAAATTGCCACCATCACCGCCGGCGATAGCGCCACCGACAGAGTCAACTGGGTGCCCATCGTCGACAAGCACACATGTTTGCAGGTAATCGCCGAACATCAAGAAGGCGAAGTCACCTACGGCAACAACAAGGCCCAGGAAAACGTCTTCGAATTCGAGCCGGCGGCCGACAGCATCCCCGATCCGATCAAGATCCCGCTGGCCGTTCGCAACCCACTGGACGAGGCGACGCTCGTCTGGCTGCGCGTCGAAGGCGTGCCCGCCGGCTACAAGGTCATGCTGCCGCACCACTGGGTGTACCTGGAGGCCGGCGGCGAGATGGAGATGGAGGCGGTGGTCATCACCCTGCAGGACATCGAAATCACCCAGCGGGCCTTGCCGAACTTGATCTTCTCCGGTGGTATTCCCCATTCATACGGAGAGCTGGTTGACGATGTATACCCCGCCTCGCGGGTATTGCCAATCGGCGGTTTTACCGCAATGATCCGCCCCAAGCATCGGGTAGCCATCAAGATCGAAGAGGACCGCGAGCGAACCACCTCGACGGCCATCGGCGTCCGGGGCGACTTGACGCCGGGCTACGCCGATCAGCCGGTGACGATGATCCTGGTAGGCCCGCAAGGCAGCGTCTGGGGCAAAGAGGCGAAGAGCGACGCCAACGGGGCCTTCTCCACGGTCTTCGATCTGACGCTGGATCCCGAGGGCGAAACCACCGACCAGATCGGGCAGCCTGCATCCGGCGACTACAAGGCCAGGGCCTACACGATCGGAGCGCCGGACGTGATCCGGGCCAGCGCGAAGGAGATCATCATCAGCTTCCCTTAACACTACAGCCCAAAGTCGCTCTCTTGGGGGCAACGAGCCCCCGAGCTTGCTCGGGGGGTGGCTGTCAGGCCCACTCAAACGTACCCCCCGACCAAGGTCGGGGGCTCTTCGACGCGGTCGGCGACTACCTTGCGCTGTAGTGTTAACAGGCGCCAGCCCGTCGGGCGCCGCACGGCACACCGCCTCCTGACGCTATGGGAGACTATTCGTCAAGGAGCAACGTCATGGGTGTAGGAGATGCCAAGCGGGAAGAGCTGAATCGGTTGGATTGCAAGACGACCGATGCACAGTTCAAGACCACGGTTCGCGAGGGACTGAACTGCTCACCGTTCGATGCGGCGCCGGCCGAGGCCGGCGGCAGACACGCCGCCGCGGCGATGGCCACGGCTCCTATCAGGGTTTGGCTTGGGGCTGAACCGCGTTTCAAGTGATTGTTCCCGGGCATTTCCATACCTCCCACAAGAGTGGTTTCGTGGCCGAGGCCGGCAACCGTGTCGGTCCGCATTTCTCCATCTCGTTGTCTTCATGCCATTAGGGCAGGCCTTCCGGCCGCGACCCGCCGGCGGGAAATGACTCCCTCCGCGTTGATTCGCCGGCGGGCCGGAGGGCCGGTTTCTTCTTCATCCATCAGGTCAAGCGACGAAGGTCCGCGAATCCGGCGCGCAATTCGGCGGGAGTTGCGGGGATGGACGTCCGGCTGATACGGACGTACCCCCCGACCAAGGTCAGGGGCTCTTGGAGGGCTCGGGGAATCTTGGAGGTGGTTGCCCGAGCGCGGCGTAAAAAACCACTTAGGCTGGCGCTTTAAATCGGAATAGGATTCGCTTATGATGGTCTCTCAAGGAGGGAAGCGATTATGAAGGCTCGAAGTATTCTCGTCATCACCGGACTGGTGGTCGGCATGCCCCTCGTCGCCTGGGGGCAACTGGAGATCGTGGACGATCTGCCGGGCATTTTCATCGACATCTCGGGTACCGGCACGCCGCTGGGGCTCTCCGGCGATGAGGAAATCCCCATCACCACCACCATCTCCAATGCGGTATTTCCCGGTGGTCAGGTGATAGTCGCCAACAACGGCGGCCTGGGCTTCGGCAACCTGGCCAACACCAATCTCGAACCGATCAACCAGCCGATCCCCAGCAGTGGCGCCTTCGGCGACGGGCTGGCGTTGCTACCCCTGTGGGACGACATCGGCAACACGATCGGCGAGGTGCTCTGGTCCCAGCAAGGAGATCGCCTGATCGTCCAGTGGGACAGCAAGCGGTTCGAAGGCAGCATGGACACGGCCACTTTTCAGGTGCAGATCTTCGACGGCGTGCCGTTCCCACCGGCCGGCGGCATCTTCGCCCAGATGCTATACGCCGACATCGAGCAACCCCGCCCCGGCGGCGGGGTCAGTGCCACGATCGGTTATCAGGATACGACGGGCGACTTTCCGAACACCGTGCAGTGGAGCTTCAACACCGCCGGGGCGGTGGCCAACGGTACGGTCCTGTCGCTGATCCCCGAGCCGGCCACGCTCACCTTGCTGTGTCTGGGGGGGGTCTTCGCCACGCGGCGGCGGGGCTGAATACCTCCGCGACCCGACGGAACGTGTTCATCCATCCTGTTCGAATAGAAGACAAGTAATCACATGAAAGACTGTCTCCTAACATCGACAATGTTCTCACGCCGGAGATGATACCCACCGGCGGGAGACAGCCTTTCGTGGGATTACGGTGTGACTCCGAGCGCCTCGCATGTCTGAAGACCGCCATCGAGAACCCCGGTGAACCAGGGTCGCTCAAGTCAAACGACGTCTCCTCGACCCGGCATGAATGCCGGGCCTAGAGCCGTAGCGCCGGCGCGCCGGATGAACAGAGCTGAGCCATGTCGAGCACGGACGTCTCGTCCCCTGCACTGTACCAACAGGCTCTCAATCGGCTATCATTGCCTCTATGTCTTCCGTGCTCGACTGTCCCGCTTGTCGCAAGCCGGTCAGCTTCAAACAGGAGTTGATCGGGCGGGTTGTCGCCTGTCCGCACTGCGGGGGGCATTTCAGTATGGCCGGCCCGGACGTGGGGCCGGTGTCCGTCGCGGCGCCTCAGGACCCTGGGCGAGCTTACCGGCCGCCTATTCGCTTTACTTTTAGCTGCCAGCGTTGTGCTTCCGTACTCGAAGCCAGGGATGGTCTTTGCGGCAGACAAGGGTCTTGCCCCACGTGTGGCGCGATCTTCATCGTCCCGCCGGTGGATCCCGATACCGGCATGGCCGTCGGGCCGGCAACGGTCGCCGATGATGGCCAGTTTCCCACCCCGATGCACGCCTACGCCACCGCCGGCGGCAAGGCCCCACGGATTCGTCGTTTGCCGGACGGAACTCAGGTGGTTGTCTGTCCCCGCTGCGATGCCAAATTGCCTGTCGACTCCGACGCCTGCTCGACTTGTGGCATTCCGTTTACCGTGGAAGGGGCGGCTTCCGTTGTTCAGGCTGGTCCCGATGGGAACAACCTGGCGACCGCATCGCTCAGCGTCGGCGTGCTCAGCCTGCTGACTTCCTGCATGCCGATCCTCGGCCCAGTGGCCATCGGCTTGGGCGTCGCCGGGCTGTACCGAGCCCCGAAGACGCCCGGCGGAAACACCGGACGGAATCTGGCCGTCGCCGGGATCATCTGCGGGGTCGCGTCGTTGGTGATCTGCGGCGTGATGAACTTGTAGGCCTCGGGCGATTCGCTCCACCTGAAACGCCATCGCCATCCCACGCGCTCCCCTTCGGGTCGCGGCTAAACGGGCCGCGTATGAGCAAGTTGCATATTGAGTCTGGGTGGTACGGGCGTCTGGGTGGTACGGGCGTCTGGGTGGTACGGGCGTCTGGGTGGTACGGGCGTCTGGGTGGTACGGGCGTCTGGGTGGTACGGGCGTCTGGGTGGTACGGGCGTCT
>SDBT01000727.1_pt1 | contig 53724 bp, 33 predicted proteins | sample 2277101 | NCBI WGS metagenome assembly SDBT01 (sample SAMN10404973, study PRJNA504765) | marine sediment metagenome | isolation source: marine sediment core GS10_PC15, 103 cmbsf | place: Arctic Ocean: Southern Knipovich Ridge | collected 2010 | reverse complement strand
AAATTGCGTAAAATCCCCCGGATTAAACTCCCTTGCCACTGAGCTAACATCATCGACCGTCACTGCCTTAATCGCGTTAATATCATCTTCAATGGTTCGATACTCCCGCAGATACGTCCAGTTAAAGCCCAGATCAACCAGCCGGCCCATCGGAATTTCGTTTTTAATAACCAGGGCGCTGAGTATCTTGTTCTTTGCTGTTCTGGTTTCATCTTCGCTAACGCCGTTTTTGGTTACGTCGCAGAAAACCTTTTGCGTTATATCAAGCACCTTATCGACATTCTCCCTGCCGCAGCGGATATAGCTGTAAAACACACCCGTACCATCCATAGCTCCGAACTGCATCGTCGCCGTCTCTGCCAATGCCTTATCAACAAGTTCCCAGTAAAATCTCGAACCCACATCATCACCGATAATTATTGCCAGAAGTGACGAAGCAAATCTTTGTTTATCCTGAGCCGAGGCCCCGCCCGACATCAGGCATATATGCTCACACGCCAGGTTCGCTTTTTCAATCCGGTCTTTCTTTTTGCTGCCACGATAATCGGCGAGCTGCCTTTCAACAGTTTGCTTCTGCCATACCCCGCAGGATTCTTCGGCCTTCGAACATATCTGGTCCCAGTCAAAGTTACCCACAACCGCCAACGCTATATTATTCGGAGCGTACCGCCCGGCAAAATAACCTCTCATCTGCTCTGCCGTTAGATTATCTATACTTTCCTCACTGCCCAGGACGCTATTTCCGCAGGGATGGCTGTCGAAATGCAGATTCCTGCACCTATCCATCGCGTCGAAGCTCGGCATATCCTTATACATCGCGATTTCTTCTTTGATAACGTTCTTTTCAATATTAAAATCATCATCTCTAAGTGCCGGCCTCATCAACTCTATCCAAAGCCCAGTCACCTCAATCAGATACTCCGGCAGAACAGCGGCGTAAAACACCGTATTCTCTTCACTGGTAAAGGCGTTGAATTGCGCCCCCGTCCGGTCAAAAGCCTCGTTTACCTCAAGGGCGCTTAATCTTTCTGTACCCTTAAACAGCATGTGTTCCAGAAAATGCGACACGCCGTTTATCTGCTTAGTCTCATCACGCGAGCCGGTCTTGACGAAAAAACCCACCGCTGCTGACTTAGCCGACTTATTGACCTCGCCGATAATCGCCAGCCCGTTCGATAATATTTTACTCTTAAATTCCATCTCTTTAACTCAAAACTAAAAACCAAAAACTCAAAACTGCACTTTTTTAGGTCCTACTGTCACCACCGTAAAATCTTCAAACCTTTTATTTCGCAGAAATCCTAAAACCGAATCGACGCAGGTCTCTTCAATCTTGTCCTTAATCTCATCCAGACTCCTGACTCTGCCGAGCATATAGTAATCAACGCCGATTCCGCCGGCTCTGCTGCTGCTCGATTCGCTACTCAAAATCAAGGAGCTTTTCAGCCCGACCTTGGCACGCTGTACCTCCTCCTGGCTTATTCCTTCACACAGCCGACCGAATTCCGCCATTATCACATCGAGCGTCTCCTGCGCCTTGTCCGGCGTAGTTCCGGCATAGCACGCCACCCCCGCTGCCTGCTTCAGTCCATGATACCGTGCCCCTATCGCGTAGCACAGGCCTCGTTTTTCTCTGACCTCTGTAAACAGCCTTGCGCTCATTCCGCCCGAAAGCACAGAAACCGCAACCCTGGCATTGTAATAGTCCTTATCACCCAGCTTAACTGTCGGCGTCATCAGGCCAATATGTACCTGGGCGCCTTCGTTTTCAATGTGAGTATACTTGTTGCCCTTAGAGCCGATACTAATCTCGTCGAGACTTTGTTGCGTATCTGTTTCAAACAGATTCTCCATCTGCCGGCAGAGACGCTCGAAGTCATATTTGCCCGCTATAGCAAAAACCGTTTGCGAGAGATTAAAATTGTTCTTTATTATCTGCCTCGTTTTATCAGCCGTCAAAGCCTTCAATTCTTCTATATCGCCTACGGTACTGCGTCCCAAAGGCTGCGGGTAAAACTGCTCTCGCAGCTTGACCATCACCTTTTGTCGCGGGTTATCATCCAGCCCGATGACTCCCTCGATTACCAATTGCCTGGCCAGGTCGAATTCGGTTTCCGGCAGGTGTGCTCGAAGTATGACATCACCATACAAATCTATCGCCTGCTCCAGGTTCCCTGCCTCAAGCGCCGCACCGATGGTTATATGAGATGTCCCTGCTGAGTTTGCCCGGTGCAGCCCAAGGCCGTCGAGTGCATCGCTAAGTTCTCTGCTGTTCCTATCGCCCGCTCCTCTGAAAATCCAGTCTGAGATAACACTACCGGCCCCACAACAGCCGCCCGGCAGTTGAGCTTCCCCCGCAGGCAGCATAAACCCGAACGCCACCGACCCAACGCCGGCCATCCGCTGGCCCAGGACAACCATCCCGTTCTTTAATATGTGTTTATCGATTCTTTCAGCCATCTATACATTACCTAACCGTACGTCCGAGGCAAAAATAAAATAATATCATTATTTTTGAGGAAAAGCAACACGGGAATTTGCTCAATAACAGGGATATATTAAGTTGATACCTGCCGGCGGCAAAAACAGCAAACCCGAATCCACCTTTACGCTACGGCGGTGGTTTCCTGGTGTTCTTCGGCGCCGTCGAACCTTACGCTTATCTTTTTGCTGACGCCCCTTGTCTGCATTGTTATCCCGTACAGCACGTCGGCCATGCTCATTGTGCGCTTGGCGTGAGTGATTATTATAAACTGAGAATTTTTTTGAAATTCGCGAACAAGCAGATTGAATCGCTCGTTATTTGCCTCATCCAGCGCTGCATCTACCTCATCGAGTACACAGAACGGCGACGGCTTTGCCTTAAAGACCGCAAACAAAAGCGCAATCGCCGTCATTGTCTTCTCACCACCGCTCAACAGGGAAATACTTCTCATTTCCTTACCCGGAGGCCGGGCAATTATCTCTATCCCTGCCTCGAGAATATCTTCTGCCTCTTCAAGCAGTATATCTGCTTTGCCGCCGCCGAACAGTTTTCGGAAAATCACCTGGAAGTGACCGCGAATCTCTTCGAAGGTTTTATTGAACCGTTCCCTGCTTTGCTTGTTTAAACGATTTATCAACTGCTGCAACTGAGCTCGGCTGCTGTTTAAGTCCTCAACCTGAGTACTCAAAAACTCGTTTCGATTCTCAAGCTCTTCCTGCTGCTCAATCGCATCAACGTTCACATTGCCAAGCCGCTCAATCTTGGCACGAAGCTCCGTTATCTCCTGTCTTATTGCTTCCCAGTCTACCGCCGCCTCACCATCTTTGTAATTCTCATAGGACTGTGCCAAATCAAGCTGAAGGTCTTCTTTGACCTTTTCAACCAGGTCTTCTTCTTTTACCTCCAACTGACCTAATTCAATCTTGAGTTGATTTATGCTTTCTTCAATCTCGTCTTGCTGGGCTCTTTTTTGCCGCAGCAGCTGCTCGACTTGTTTCTGTTCTTCGAGCAATTCTTCAACTTTCTGATGCAGCAGACTGCTTCCCTGCTGGTTCTTTTCTTTATCGACAAACAGCTCCGACACACTTGCTTCACAGCCAAGAATGTCACTTTGCGCCTGTTGACATTGCCTGCTGCTGTTGGTGATTTCATCCTGTGCGGCCTCGGTGGCGGTATGGTTGGCCTGTAACTGGTTCTGGAGGCTGATGATTGTTTGTTTCATCGCTTTATTCTGCTCGGCAATCTGTCCCACCGACACCCGCAAATCCGTCAGTTGGCTCATCTGCCCCTGGTGCATCGTCTTTTGTTCCCGGTAATTTGCCTCGAGTTCTTTTATGCGCGTTGAACGTTCGCTGTTTACTGTTTCCAGCTCCTGTAATTTCTGTTGCGAGTCATACTCTTTCTGCACCGACTGAGTAATCTGTGCCTCGAGCATATCAATCTCGCCGGCTATCAAAGGCTGCTCTTCGGTCAATCGTTTTATATTCTGTTCCATAGCCTCTAAATTCGAGGCCGTCTGCATCTTTTCTGTATTAGCTTCATAAATAGCTGTCCGCAACTCCTTGCACAATTTAGTCAGATGCTCGGTTGTCTGATTACTTTTTGTAATTTGTTGTTCAGTCGCCCAGATTTGCTCCGAAACATCAGCGATTGTATCCTGCAACTGTCGCAGCCGACTCTTTCGTGATATCAGGCCTGAGGCCTTACCCAAAGGCCCAAGCTTCACCGTACCGTCGGCGCCCAGGAATTCGCCTTTCAAAGTGACGAACTTATATTGGCTGCCTAATTTCTCAACCAGCTCTGCTGCCGAATCGATTGAATCAACGATTAATACCTTGCCGAGCAGTTTCCATACCAACGGCGCGTACTTACCCTCGTAATTCACAAACTCGATAACCCGTCCCTTTACACACGAAAACTCAGACAGGTCCCTGTTGTCAGCGAAAGGCTCGATTCTTTCAGTGCATATAAAGTTAACCCTGTCTTCGAGTTTTTCGATTGCCTCGGTATCAGCCAACAGTTCACTTGTACTGCTAACCGCCAGGGTATCGGTCCTGCCTTCCAGCGCAGCCTCGACAGCGTCTGCATATTCGATGTCGGCAGCGATAATATCCGCGAGCATCCCTTCGACGTAACTAAATTTACCGCTCGCCGCCGACCTGGCCTGCATAATGTTTTTGACCGCGCCGCCGAGCCCCTCGCGCCTGTTCTCCATGTCCGTCAGAACAGTAAGTTCGCTGTTCAAAGCGCTTCGCACTTCTTTGCTGTGGGCCAGTTGCTTGTTTTGCTCCGTTATTTGGGCGCCGATTTCTTCGGTTTCTTTCTGTTTGGAATCCAGGCTCTGCTGCAATTCCGACAGCACTTTTTCAATGTCACCGAGTCGGGCTTTGTGGTGCGCTTTCTTAGTTAAAAACTCTTCGAGTTCCTCATGGGCACGTTTAGCCTGCCCTGACAGCCGGTCTTTCTGGTTAGAGAGATTACCACGATAGACCGAGATGCTCTTGACCTCATTGTGAAGTTGAGCGGTTTTTCTGACTATATCGATAACGCCTGACTTCTCGTCATTCAGATGGGCATCCAGAGATGAACATTCCGCTTCCACCTGGCCTATAATTTCCTGAATCTGTTCGGCGGCCCGGGTTTTTTCTTCGAGCATTCTTTCGCAATTTTGCTGTTGGTCCTTACATCCTGCCAGGTCCTGACTAAATGTTTCTTTCTGCCGGCGCAAATCTTCAATTCTCTGCCGGGCACTTTCTCTTCTTTGCTGCAACTCCTCGATTCTGTCTTTAAGAAATTCGATACGCTGCAGCTGCTGGTCTATTTTGCTTTGAACAGACACAAGGGAACTGTCACTTTGGTTTATCTGGTTCTCCGTATCTATAATTTCATTGCCCAGCGTACTCATCAAAGCGTCATTTTTCGTAACTTCGGCAGCGACCTGCGCCAATTGTTCCTGGGCTTGCGCGAGGGCTTTTTTCTTCTCGGTACTTGTCGTAATTAGCTTATGGTATTCGACAAGTGAGAAATTGACCTGCAATTCTTTCAGTCTTTGGCTGTATTTGAGATAGTTTCTGGCCTTGCCTGCCTGATATTTTATGCTCCGCAGTTGTTTTTGCACCTCGCCGAGAATGTCGGCCAGTCGTAGCAGATTTTGTTCGGCGCGTTCGAGTTTGCGAAGTGCCTCTTTCTTATGTGCCTTGTATTTGCTTATTCCCGCCGCTTCTTCGAATATGATTCTTCTGTCTGCCTTTGACGCGGTCAGCAACTGCTCGACCTGTCCCTGCTCGATAATCGAATAGGCCTTGGCGCCAACGCCGGTATCCATAAATAATTCGCGAATGTCCTTTAGTCGGCAGGTCTTGTTATTTATCTTGTAGTCGCTTTCCCCGCTCTTGTATATCCGGCGGCTTATCTGCACCTCGTCGGCTTCAATCGGCAGCTTGCCCGCTGTATTGGAAATAAACAGACTAACTTCGGCAGAACCAAGCGCCTTTCTGCTGCTGCTTCCGCTGAATATCACATCAGCCATCTGCCCGCTTCGCAGGCTTTTGACACTCTGCTCGCCGAGCACCCATTTTACAGCGTCTACAACGTTGCTCTTGCCGCAGCCGTTGGGACCGACGATGACTGTTACCGGTGAATCAAAACCGAACTCTGTTTTGTCCGCAAAGCTCTTAAACCCATCAAGAACGATTTTTTCAAGTCTCATTTCTCACCTGTTGATTAGCGGCTATCAATTATTATTGCGCAGACTTACTGCCCGTTTTAACCGACACGTAACACTGTTATCGGTCGAAGGAGTGTTATTTCTTGATAATTCTGCCGATTTTTGGCAGGTCACCGGCCCTGAATCCGGCATCGGTCCCGCCTTTGTCACTCAACCGCTTCAAAATCGCAATAATCTCTGCGTACGAAACAGCCAGTCCCGGCCTGATGCGTGTTTGGTCCTCCTCCTCGACAACCGACAACTCACCCAGCTTCCGAATTATATCAGCAAGCTCAAAAGAGCTTTTCAACCTAACTATGACACCGGCCCGCGTCGGATGCTTGCGCATTACAGAGACATACGTCTGCCCCGGCGGAGCGTTTATTGTTATGTTGCCGTCAGCGGACTGAACGAAAATATTGTCACGGCAGTAAATCGGTGCCCCGAACAGAACAATTCTCGGCTGGCCGCTGCGAGCGACAAAAATCGACTTGTGCCTGGCCTGGGCGAGTTGTTCCAGATAGAAATTGTCACCCACCAATTCCTGGGCTATTGAAATATCGTTGAGTTTGCGCAACTGCTCATAAGCGGCGAGCCTGATGTCTAAATCTCCGTCCATCAGCAGCCGGCGCGATATGGCGGTGGCGTCTTTGTAGTCGGCTGAGGTCGTAATCGCATGCAGGGCTTCGATTCTGTAATCCGAGCCCACATCCGTTGCAATCTTGCGCAGCGCCTTCAGGCCCTGGTCGCTGCCGAGATTGAGCATACATCTGCCTGCCCGCAGCCGAGCCTCCTCGTTCGAAGAATTCAGAAGTGCCGCCAGCATCCCGAGGCTGTCGCTGCCGATAGCTTCAAGGGCGATTTCGCTTTTGGCTTTGTTCTCTGAGACCGCCAGGTTTCTGACAGCCGCCTTTGTTCTTTCCCAGGTAATTTGCGGCGTCTGCTTGAGGTATGTCGCCATAACTATACCGAGAAATCTTTGCTTCTGTTTGGCGTATCTGGCGGGGACCTTCAATTTTACTTCGCTTGGCGAAATAGCCCTGGCTATATCGTCGCCGAACCGCTCCCAGAGGCGGTTACGAATCAGACTTGAGGTTTTGTAGTCCGGATGACGAAGGACAAGGCTAAGCTTATACTCTTGGTGGGCGATTCCGCCGGCAAGAATGTATCCGGTTTTTTTGTCCTTTTGGCCGGGCCCGATGGTATCTATGAAGACGGCTCCCTCGGCTTTGGCGAGGGTCTTCAAGGCTGTGCCGAGCCTGCCTGCCTCTTTGAGGTCAACGCCCCACAGGTCGCCGCCCTCGAGCGATGTTGTCTGGCTGCCGGCCAGGGCCGTTACCTTCACGTCGAAATACGGGTCATCGGATACGCCCGTGGGCATATAGCCCTGCACGTGCACGACCGCGGTGTTAAGGTTATTAATCAGGCTGTCAACGTTTACTTTCTCATCTGAGAGCTGCTGGCGAATGTATTTGGCCAGATAGTTCCTGATTACCGGCGGACATTCCCGCGAGCCGGTGCGATTGAGGCCGCCGACAAGGGCATAGCCTTCGACGTGGACCGGACTAAGTGAAAACACCTCGACCAGCGAGCCTATCGTGGTGCCCAACTCAATCTTGGGCGCCAATTCAATAGTTGGTTTCGGCGGCTGCTCACAGCCGATACAAAACAGGCACATCACCACCGCCAGACCCGCTAAAACCACATCCTTTCGCCAGAGCTTCATTTAAACACCACCTCTGTTAAACAACTAATTGCTTCTGAGAAAACAACTTACTAATAATATGTCGGCCAACCACCTCAGTCAAGTACAATTTAATCGGCGGTTCACACCCAGCGCGGGCGGCTGAGAAGATTTTTCTTGACAATCTCGGATGTGTGTGCTTTAGTTGGAACACTTGTGAGGTATAATAAGGGTGATGAAATGGAGTCCTACCGGAGGAAGGTGGTTTGACGCCATAATACCTCAGAAAAAGGCGGGCTTCGGCCTGCCTTTTTTAAATAACTCAGGGCGAACGATGGGGTTAAATGCGGCTTAGTTTGCATGTCCGAAATATTACGGCTTTGTATCAACAACCCTTTCTGCAAGCATTGATATTACCGAGCCGCCTTTGAGTCTGACGACAAGGCGTTGTTCTGACTTGTTGATGATACTGCCTTTTATCTTGCTGCCGTCTTTCAGCTTCAATTTTGTCCGTTGTTGCTGTTCGGTGGCAGTGGCGGCAAACTCCTGGGCCAGCAGGTCTGTTGCACCGGCGACCACTTCGAGTAAACAGTTGCGTAATGCGATATGGTCTTTTTCCCATTGCCTGACTGCTTCTTTGCCGTCACCGAAGGCTTTGTGTTCGGCGGCAGTTTGACCTTCGAAGCACAGTTTGTTTTTCCATATCACCTTGTTGTCCTCGACCCTAACCAACCTCCCCTCGATTTGGGCGGCACCTTGTGCTTCGCTTTTGAAAAGACCGCATGAAATTTTTAGATGGAGAACATATTTGTGGTCAGGATTTTCCGCCCCGACATTAGACCGGACAGGTGTTCCAGAGTTTTCCTCTTCTATGCTTATCTGTTCGACTTGCAAACCGATTTCTTCGACTACTTCTTTGAGGGCGGCCTGGAAATTTTCGCAGAAATAGTCCTTGTCCAGGGCGGGCTTTAACATTTTCCGATATTGTTTATTGTTGGCCTCATTGACAACTTTTGCGATACTCCAGGTGACAGGGCCCGGGCCGCCGGCCCAGAAAATAAAATCACCTGCCTCTGAGACTTTAATGACAGGTTCTTTACGGACATTGCACCGAACGGCTACCGTGGCGCCGGGTTCAATCTGTTGGTGGTCTAATAATTTGGCCTGGTAAGTACAGCCACAAAGTCCGGTTAACAGAACAATGCAGGCCCAAAGCAGTATATCGTGACTTTGATAATCTGTTCTACTCATAACTTAACCTATTGCGAATACCTGTTCCGGCAACACATATTTACGACACACACTGGAGTTTTAAAAAACTAAAACCCCCGAATAAAGTCGGGGGTTAGTTTTTCAGACTTTAGTGTTTTTTTCAGAAACCAGGAAAATTGGCTCAGTTTTCATAGCCGTAATCATCATAGCCGTAATCATCAAGAAAATCCTCGTAGTACCAATCGTCTTCGGCCTCGATAGAGCTTGAATTTTGCTGCTGTTTATCGGCAGAAGTTAATTTTGGAGCGATAAAGGCAGCGGTAGTTAAAACAGCGATAATAATGAAAGCTTTGAGCCAGGTGGTAACTTTGATGTTGAGCCAGGATTGCTGCATCCATTGGCTCTGGGAGCCAGAGGCAACCTCGGGCTGCTCGCAAGGATTTGCTTGATGATCTTGAGTCTGATAATCATCATTCCAATTTTGATTGTTCATTTCAGGATCCATAATCACTCTCCCTCCATTAAATTAATAAAAAAAACATGTTTTACGCCACTAAACAAAGCATAGGAAATAAAAATTCGGATACCAAATTGTTTTTTATAGGGCACGGTGAAATAAGTGCAAAAAGGCCGTTTTGAAAGCAAAAACGAGGTTTTTTGTGCTATGAAAAAGGGTTTAGCGCCTCGGTCTCTATTCTGATAGGAACCGGACACCGAGGCAGGCAAGCAAGTGGCCGGGGATTATTTGATGCGGGCTAAGGCGGCCAAAAGAAGTACCGAAACCACAGCCCCCAGGACATAGAACGGGAACTGGACCCACAAAAAATCAGTCCCGAGAATGGCCGCTCCTATCAAAGTGTCCCGAAGCTGCTGGAGAAATGCGGGTCTCCATAGTTGCAGAAATTCCAGAACGCACGTTGCGATAAAGACAGCGACAGGGATTTTTAAGACAGCGGTTTTGCGAGGCCAAAATAAAAATGCCGCAAGGGACCAGAAGATTACATAAATCGCGTCCGGAATAAAATGTCTGAACCAGATTTTGGCCCAGCCGTCATAATAACGCCACAACCCAAAACCGGCCGCCGTAAAGATGGCAAGGCAAACCAAAGTCCAGATTCGCTTCCTTAAAAAGGCCATAGGCATCTATTTCAGTTCTTTCTTCACGAACGTGACTATCTTGGTGTGGCGTCGGGCAGGCCGCCGTCGACGGGAATTGTAGCTCCGGTAGTCGGGCTTTGTCGAGTGATAAAGTAAAGCATGGCGTTGGCAACGTCTCTGCCGGTCACTGCGGCCTTTAACAGATTTCTGCTGCGGTAATATTCGTGCAGGCCTTTTTCGTCGAGGCCTCTTACCTTCATTCTATCGGCGCCGACTGTTTTCCACAGCCCGGATTTGTATTTGCCTTCGGAAAAAACCGCGTCCGGCGCGACCATATTGACGCGTATATCAAACTGAGCGAATTCCAGGCTTGCGATACGGCCAAGCTGATGGCTGGCGGCCTTTGTCGCGCTGTATGCACCGAAGCCGGCGCTTGGCGATGGGACGTTCTTGGTTGACATAATAACTATGTCACCGCCTGTATTTTGCTGGATAAATCTTCTGCCGGCCTCGGCAAGAGTCAGCAGTGTCCCTTCGACGTTTACCCGCTGCAGTTTGCGGAAGGCCTCGATATCCATATCCACGATTTTGGATACCAGTGCGATGCCGGCGTTATGGACGACTATGTCAAGCCTCTGCCATTTTTCAAGTACAGCGTCAAAGCCCTTTTTTACAGAGTCGGGGTCAGTGACATCAAGTGCAACTGCCGCCGAACGCCCGGGTGAAAATGTATCTATATCTTTTGCGAAACCGTCCAGTCTATCGCCCGGCAAATCGGTAGCCGCCACCAGACAGCCGTTTTCCAGCAGTGCCCGGCAAACTGCATAACCGATGGCTCCTGCTGAACCGGTCACAAGTGCGACCTTGTCCTGCAAAACTGATGCAATCTCTGCCATTGATAGCCTTTATTTTTTCTCATTCTTAAGCGTTTCGTAGAGTTCCAGGGCGTCCTGTGGTTTCATATTCTCGTGCACAACCCTGGTAACGGCCTTCATCATGGCTATGGGTGCGTCCGATTGGAATATATTTCGGCCCATATCCACGCCCGCGGCGCCTTCCTGAACGGCGTTGTAAGCCATTGTAAGGGCATCAAGTTCCGGTATCTTTTTTCCGCCTGCCATTACAATCGGTACCGGACACGAAGCGGTAATGGTTTCAAAGTCTTCGGGCACGTAGTAAGTTTTTATAATGTGTGCGCCGAGCTCGGCGCATATCCTGCACGCCAGGCGGAAGTATTTGGCGTCTCTTACCATGTTTTTACCCACCGCCGTCACCGCCATCGTCGGAATGCCGTTACGCAGTCCCATATCCACAAGTTTTGTCATATTGTGCACCGAGCGTGATTCATATTCGCCACCTATGAAAACCTGAAGAGTAATCGCCGAGACATTCATTCGGACAGCGTCTTCAATATCGACAGCCAGGTGTTCATTGGACAGTTCTTTGAGGATGCTCGGTCCGCCGCTGCACCGCATTACTATCGGTTTGTTAATTGTTGGCGGCACGGTGGTTCGTAGAATCCCCCGCGTCAGCATCAGGGCATCGGCATAGGGCATCAGCGGTACGATATTGAGGTCGATACGTTCGAGGCCGGTCGTCGGGCCCTGAAAATAACCATGGTCAATGGCGAGCATTACTGTACGGCCGCTTTCAGGATTGAAAATTCTCGAAAGACGATTCTTCATACCCCAGTCCAGCGAGCCTGCGCCTTTGAGGAAGAAACCATAATTTTCCGCAGGGACATCGGCGTAGAATTTCTTTTCTTTTTTACTGTTATCGGCTTCCAGCATAGTCTAAACCCTTTCTTCTTACAACGTTTCTTTTTGTTTCATTTTCTTCAACAACTCTTTCCTGGCCTTGACACGCAGTTTGGCGTTCTCGTAGCGTCTTTTTTCCTCCGCTGTTTGAGGTAATATCGGCGGCACCGGAGTAGGGCGTTTATCTTCGCCAAGTGCCACAAAAGTCAGATTTGCCGTCGTAGCGGTAACCTGCCTGTTGCTGTAAGGGTCTTCCCGAATCACCTCAACACCAACTTCCATTGAAGTACGCCCGACATAATCAACACAAGCCTTCAACACAACATGGTCGCCGACACGAATCGGTTCTTTGAACGAGAGTGAATCGATACGTGCAGTTACTATCTCTTTGCCGCAATGCTTCTGGGCAGCCATTGAGGCGGTTATATCGATCCAGGCCACAATCGCGCCGCCAAAGGCAGTCCCATACTGATTAGCATTGTCAGGCATCAGCATATACCTGCTCTGGACGGCACTATCTGCGGGTTTTTTACCTTCCATATTCTCGGCCATTTCTAAAGAATTACAGAGTTTTGTTTGAACAAAGATTCTCGAAAACAAACAAGATTCTATCGGTCTTATGGCCGTCAGGCAAGGAAAAACAAACCGGCGAGGCGGAATTTAAGCACAGATAGAATCCTCTGGACAAAAATAAAAGACTTTTGGATAATAGATGTGGCGCAAATTAAAATAGTTGCTGAAAAACCGTGGTCTTTATCGTAAGATATTAACCGTTTAATGGTAAATCAAACCAGAGGAAAAGGAGATTAATTATGGCTACGTTCATTGCGCTGGTGAATTTTACCCAGCAGGGAATTCGGGATTTCAAAGATTCTCCTGACAGAGGCGCTAAGTTTAACTCTATGGCTCAAAAGGTAGGGGTCACGATGAAGGATGTCTACTGGACTATGGGCCCTCATGATGCGGTGCTGATTCTGGAAGCGGCGGATGATGAATCGGTAACCGCAGCAATGCTGGGTCTGGGGGCGCTCGGTAATGTGAGAACGCAGACACTGCGGGCCTTTGATGCGTCTGAGATGAAAGAAATAATTTCTAAGATTCCAGGCTAATTAAAAGAAGCTCATACCCTTACGCTCGGATCCGTATTGTCCGCTGTGTCAAGAATTTTGGCCAGGGTCTGCTCACCGTTACGGTCTACAATGTCCTGCAGGGCGGCCACAACCATCGGGTCGAATTTTGAGCCGGAAGAGGTTGTGATATTATCCAGAGCTTTCAAGATTCCTATGCTCTTGCGGTATGGCCGGTCAGCAAGCAGGGCGTCAAAGACGTCGGCGACGGCTATGATGCGTGCGACGACCGGAATATCTTCGCCCTTGAGACCGTTGTATCCGCTGCCGTCATAGTTTTCATGGTGAGCCTCAATCGAATCGGCAATATCAGCCAGCATACCGCCGATAGGTTTGAGCATCGCGGCCCCTCGCGCCGGGTGTTCGTTAATACTGTTCCTTTCGTCTTCCGAAAGCGCCGCGGCCTTACGAAGAATCTCCACGCTGATATCTATCTTGCCGACATCATGCAGTAAAGAGGCTATTCGTAATTCCTCAGCCACTCCTCTGTCCAGGCCGAGCTCTTGTCCGATGCGGACAGACAAGGCCGAAACGCGCACACAGTGGGCCTCGGTGTCGGCGTCAACAGTTTGAATGAACCTTGACAAAATAGCCAGCACTCCACTATAGGCCCGCTCCAGACTGTGAAGAGCATCTTCGGTCCAGGCTCGCAATGTTGAGACCATATAGGCGGTCACCATCAGAATTCCACCCCATATCGCCAACTCAGCCCAGAGCAGCAGTCTGGTCCCTGTGTAAACCAATGTTTCCGGCAGGAAAACAGCATAAGCTGCAACCAGCACAGCAGCCAGGGTCGCAATACTCACGGCAGCTCGCCTTGGAAGCATCCAGGCGGAAAAGATGACGGGAAGGTAGAATATGTAAAGCACAATTTTCTGGTTGACGACAAGCAGGTTGAATAAACCCAGCAGGATAGTCAAGGTCATCAGCGGAATAAGACCATGCCTGACTCTCCCCAGTTCCTGAAAAACAACACGGCGCATTTTGTTGTTTATCGTATCCATAGCAAGCCTCCACGTTTGAATCTGTAAAATTCGGATTGTTGCGTAATTACCTTTGCCTGCGATCCAAATAGTAACAAAGTTCACTCTCTTTTTGTCGGCACTTTTGCCGGACATAATCAGGGACTTTTCGGGAAAAATTGGGCTAAATCCTGCCGTGACGTTTTTTTGGCCGGTGGAAGATTTTTTGTGAAAAATGCACAATAATTTGTTGACTTTTGGTTTTTTTTATAGTCCAATAATACCTCAAGTAGGGAGTGTATCTTTGGTCCCTGGGGATATGCTCTTGTTAAAAAACGAGGGATTTTAGTAACAGGCCCGGCAATAAGGGCCTGGGGAGTTAGGCAAGTGGATACAGGAATAGTGAAATGGTTTAACGCGAGCAAGGGGTACGGCTTTATCAGCCCGGATGATGGTAGTGACGATTTGTTCGTCCATTACTCAGAGATTCAGGCTGATGGTTATGCCGTTCTCGACGAAGGTCAGAAGGTTGAGTATGAGGTTGGCCAGGGCAAGAAAGGCCCTTGCGCGACTAAAGTGCGTGTTAGTTAGGAAGCTGACCCGGCGTTGCCGGGATCGCGAAAAACCAAAAGTCCCGCCGAAAGGCGGGACTTTTTTATTGGGCCTCTTGCCGAACCAGGATTTCATACGGTCCGAGGCCAAAGAGGTGTAAAATCATTGACACGGTCGCTGGTGGAAGGTAAGTTATTGGCTAATCTGGAATTCTGTTTGACGGTATTTTGATTATGAAGATTTCATTAAACTGGCTGAATGATTACGTTGAAACTTCGGGCTCTGCCGAGGAAATCGCTGATATTTTGAGCGATGTGGGGTTTGCATGCGAAGGTATAGAGCGGCTTGATGACGATGTGGTGATAGACCTTGAGGTGACCAGCAATCGCGGCGATTGCCTGGGCCATATCGGCATAGCACGCGAATACGCAGCGGCAACGGATAGAAAACTGAAACTGCCGGCAGTTGAGCTGGAAGAATCGGCAAAGGCCGCCGGCGATTTTGTCGGTGTTGAGATTGCCGCCCCTGATTTGTGCGGCCGATATACAGCCAGGATAATTGAGGGCGTTAAAATCGGCCCGGCGCCTGCCTGGATGAGAAAAAGACTCGGAGCGATTGGCTTTCGCAGTGTCAATAACGTCGTCGATGCGACCAACTACGCGATGGCCGAGACCGGCCAGCCGCCGCACGCCTTTGATTATGCCAAAATTGCAGAGGGCAAAATAATAGTCAGAAAGGCCGTTGCCGGCGAACAGATAGTCAGTATCGACGGCTCGAAGTGTGAGTTAAATCCTGATATGTTGATTATCGCCGACGCCAGGGGGCCTGTGGCCGTGGCCGGCGTTATGGGCGGACTCGATACCGAAGTCAGCGAGGCCACGACAACGATTCTTTTGGAGGATGCGTATTTTGACCCTGTGAGTGTGCGTACTACCTCACGCAGGCTTGCTCTGCCTTCCGAGTCGTCTTTTAGATTTGAGCGCATTGTTGATATCCAGACCGTTGACTGGGCCTCGGCGCGAACAGCGCAATTGATTACGCAGGTAGCAGGCGGCAAGGTCGCCAGGGGCGTGGTCGATGTTTATCCGAAAAAACCTTCGCCGAAGCAAGTGACATTAAGACTAAGTCGTTTGAACAAACTGCTTGGCATTGAGGTGCCGGACCAGGAAGTGACAGGGATTCTTTCGAGGTTATGTTTTCAGCCGCAACGTAAAGATGACCAGGTCGTTTGTACGGTGCCATCGTGGCGTAGTGATGTTTATCGTGAGGCTGATTTGATTGAGGAGGCCGCCCGCGTGTACGGCTACAACAAGGTGCCGACGCAGCACAAGATTGAAATTGAGGTAATTCCGGCTGATGCCCGCCAGACTTTGGCCAAATCGACAGGGACGTATCTTAACGGCTGTGGGTTCTATGAGACGATTAGTGTCAGTTTCATTGACAATTCAGTTGCCCAGTTGTTTGCCGGCCCCGGCGGCAGGGAGTATTTGGCGGTTCAGGACGTGTCCAGAAAAAGCGCGAATCTGCTTCGCCAAAGTCTGTTAGGTTCTCTGCTGCAGGTCTTAAAGACAAACCTTAATGCTAAGAATACGCCTTGCAGAATATTTGAAATGGCCGACACTTTTGTGCCGGGGGCCAAAAGAGGTTTGCCTACCGAAAAAGCCAAACTCGCAATTGTCTGTGACAGTGACCTCAGGGACCTGCGAGGGGTTGTCGAGGGACTTATAAAGAATATCAACAGAAATGCCTGTGTGAATTTTGAGCCGGCAGAATTTGTCTGGGCAGAAACAGGCGCCAGGGTTATTGTGAACGGCCGGGAGTTGGGTTTTGCAGGTACTGTCGGCGGGGCGGTCAAAGATAAATTTGACATTAAGGATGTCACTGTCTGTGGGGCAGAGCTGGATTTCGGCCAGCTTATGGCTCTTGAGGCAGGACCTGTGAAAGTTAAATCAATTCCGAAGTATCCTGCCATTGAGCGTGATCTTTCTGTTATTGTAGATGAGGAAATTTCCTGGGCTGATATTATTAAGGTCGTTCGGAAAAAAGCGTCTGATGAGTTGGAAGATATTCGGTTTGTGGGAATATACCGAGGCAAGGGTATCCCTGCCGGCAGAAAGAGTGTTACGCTTTCGCTTCGGTTCAGAGACGATGAGGGCACATTAACTCACGATACGGTTGACGGTTTCGAGGCCAGGATAGTAAAGGGCCTGGGCAAATCTGTGGCCGCTGAACTGCGAACAATTTGAAACGCCAGAAGTATATAAAATTGCGCTAAAGTTTGGCAATATTTCTCTTGACTTTAGTGTTGAAATTTAGTATAAGATATATGTTGCGGACTGGAGTCTGCGGTGTTTCGTATAGAAAATTGAATTTGAAAAAACCGATACCCATACTCAGGGAAGTCGGGCCTCAGTGGATCGGAAATGCCTACTCGATAGGACTTTCGAACACGAGTAACGATTACCCACTTGGAAATACTGGGTTTTCTTCAAATATTTTCTTACGGCACCTGCGGAGTTGGTTCTGCAGACAATGAAAAGGCCTGCTGACGCGGGCCTTTTTTGTTTTTTAGCTTTTTTTACCTGCACTTTCAGTGTATATTACAGCCGAAGAAATACATAAGGGAGATTCTGTGGATATTGAATTAGCAACCAAGATGATATTCGGTGTAGTAGGGGGGCTGGGGATATTTCTTCTCGGAATGAAAAATATGTCCGAAGGGATGCAGGCTGTTGCCGGCAGGCGCCTTCGCAAACTCATCGATGCTGTCACCAACAATCGATTCATGGCGTGTGGCGTCGGGACGATAATGACATGTCTGATTCAGTCCAGTTCTGTCACGACGGTTATGGTTGTGGGGATGGTAAATGCCGGCCTTATGACGCTTGTGCAGGCGATTGGTGTTATTCTCGGTGCCAATATCGGTACCACCATTACCGGCTGGATACTCGTTCTTAAAGTTGGAAAATACGGTCTGCCTCTGCTGGGCGTTTCTGCCTTGTTTTATCTGTTTTCCAAACGAGATCGTGTTCGTTATACAGCGGCTTTGTTTCTTGGGTTGGGGATGGTTTTTTTCGGGCTGCAACTTATGAAAGGCGGTTTTGCGCCGCTGAAGGAAATGCCGGAGTTTCTGGCCTGGTTTTCGCAATTCTCTCCTGTCGGTTACCTCGGTGTTCTGAGGTGCTGTCTGATCGGCGCTGCTTTGACCGCAATTGTACAATCATCGTCGGCCACTATCGGTATCACGATGGGATTGGCTTTCAACGGTATTATTGACTTTCCCACTGCGGCGGCATTGGTACTGGGGGAAAATATCGGTACTACCATCACAGCCTATCTGGCTTCGTTAGGAGCTTCTTCTAATGCCAAGCGGGCCTCCTTTGCCCATATGTTTGTTAATATCATAGGGGTGTTATGGATTACCCTTATATTTTCTTTTTATATTAAGGCGGTGGTGTGGTTTGTAGGAACGGACCCGGCGACAGAAATTATTGCCGACGGAACAGCAACTTATCCTTTTGCCTTAAAAGCTATTGCCGCTACGCATACCGGTTTCAATGTTGTTAATGTAATAATGTTTCTTCCCTTTATATCTGTTTTAAGTAAGCTGCTCTATCGACTGGTTCCTGAAAAGAAGTATGAGGAAAAATCTCATCTGACCTACCTTGACGTGCGAATGCTTGACACCCCGGCCATCAGCATCGAGCAGTCGCAAAAGGAAATACTGTTGATGGGCAAAGCAACGGCGGATATGCTCGGTTTGCTCAAGACGGTTTTAGCCGAACAAAAGCCGGACGAAGAAAGAGAGGGGCAAATCTTCGATTATGAGAACAACCTTGACTTTATACAAAAGGAGGTCGTTGAGTTTCTCAGCAACATTATGGCCGGCAATATCGCACACAGTGTTGCCGATGCCTGCCGCAGGCAGTTGCGAATGGCCGATGAGTATGAGTCGATAAGCGATTATATTACCGCTGTACTTAAACTCAATCTGAAGATGCGCGACGCAAATCAGCAGATGTCTGAGCAGGGACACCAAGAGCTTCTTGACCTCCATGATCAGGTCGCTGTGTACATCAACTTTATCAATGACGCGGTCAGGCAGGAAAACAAGGAGGTTCTTAGCAAAGCCCGCGCTCGGGGGAATAACATAACACGCGTGATGAAGGAATGCCGCGCAAGTCATTTGGCCCGCGTTGGCACCGGGACTACCACACCACTAAAAAGCCTTATCTATACGGACATGCTCAATTCCTACAGGCGTATCAAGGACCACGCCCTTAATATTGCTGAGGTACTGGCAGGCGAAAAATAGTCCGGCTTATAGGACTACAAAGCTATACCCTAAGGGTATAATTCAAACTGCCCGACTCGCCGTGCTGGCGCCCGTCGCAGCAGGTGGTCAGTTTGAGTAGATTGATTTTTCCAAAATCGCAGGCAGCTTGTACTTTCCCATCCGGTTAACCGCCATTCTGTCAACCGATTATACCGAAACTGTGCCTGTGTGGGTTTAGGGGAAATTGGTCCCATAAAAAAGGCTGTGAATAGCAAATCTGCAAAATCGGAGGTGTGGCACTTGGTTTTTAGGGTTAAGACAGGGGGTGAATTTGCCGATTATAACGAAGGTAGAAGGACGGGTGCTCCCCGCTTCTTAACTTTTACAGTTTGTTATCAAGAGGCTTATGGAGAAGTAAAAATGCCAAGTGTACGCAGCTTTATGGTCCTGCCGGCGTTGCCGGATTCTTTGAAGGATTTGGAGTTTATCGCCGGGAATATGTATTGGTCCTGGAACCTGGATTTTGTACAACTGTTCAAACGCATCGACAGTAAGCTGTGGAAGGCTTGCGGCCACAATCCTATTAAGCTGCTGGGAAGTGTATCGCAGCAAAGGCTTGAGACTCTGGCGGAGAATCAGGGTTTTCAGTGTGAACTCCAGCGGGCGGCGGAAAAACTGCGGGCCTATCTTTCCGGGTCGAATTGGTTTCAAAAGTTTGGTCCAAAAGGCACCAAACCGGTTATTGCGTATTTCAGTGCTGAATTTGGCATTCATGAATGCCTGCCTATTTATTCGGGCGGCCTTGGTATTTTATCAGGAGACCATTTAAAAAGCGCCTCAGATTTAGGTATTCCATTGGTTGGGGTGGGACTGCTGTATCAAAAAGGGTATTTTCGCCAGTATTTGAACGTTGACGGCTGGCAACAGGAAGTGTATGTCGAAAATGATTTCTATAATATGCCCATCGAAAAAGTTAGAAAAGAAGACGGCGAGCCTTTGATAATTAGTGTTGATTATCCGGAAGGACCGGTATCTGCTCAGGTATGGTATGTGTCGGTGGGCAGGGTAAAGCTGTATCTGTTGGACACTAACCTGGACGCTAATCCACAACAGGCTCGTTTGATTACCGCAAGTCTCTATGGTGGAGACCGTGAGATGCGAATTCGTCAGGAGATTATGCTTGGGATAGGGGGGCTGCGGGCACTGTTGGCTATGGGTATTTCGCCAACGGTTTGTCATATGAATGAAGGCCATGCCGCGTTTATGGGGCTGGAGCGAATTCGACAGTTGCAGGGCGAGTTTAACATGAGTTTTGACCAGGCTCTGGAAGCCACCAAAGCAGGTAACGCGTTTACGGTACATACGCCGGTAAAGGCCGGCAATGACGAGTTTTTGCCTGAGCTAATGAATAAATATTTTTGCAATTATTATCCCGAACTTGGGATAGAACAAAAGCAGTTTTTGGATCTGGGCAGGGTCAATCCAGGTAACGATAAAGAGTCGTTCAAGATGCCGATCCTGGCGATAAGATTAAGCAATTATAGGAATGGTGTAAGTAAGCTCCACGGCAAGATTTCTCGACGGATGTGGTCGGGGCTCTGGCCGCAGGTGCCTGTCAGCGAAGTTCCAATAACCTCGGTTACCAATGGCGTTCATGTCAAGAGCTGGCTGTCAGAAGAGATGAACTCTCTGTACGAGAGGTATCTTGGGTCGAACTGGTCTGATGAAATTATGGACGAGTCCGTTTGGGACAATATCGACCAGATTCCAGACGAGGAATTCTGGCGGACGCATCAGCGGTGCAAGACAAGTCTGGTTGCCTTTGCACGCACCCGGCTAAAGGCCCAGATGCAGCGACGCGGTACTTACCATACCGAATTGAACTGGGCTGAGGAAGTTCTGGACCCTGAGGTCCTTACTATCGGTTTTGCGCGAAGGTTTGCTACTTATAAAAGAGGATATATGTTGCTTAAGGACCCGCAGCGGCTGGTGAAACTGCTCAATAACCCCCAGCAGCCGGTACAGCTTGTTTTTGCCGGCAAGGCCCACCCAAGAGATACCGAAGGCAAGGAGATTATTCGTCAGATTATTCACTTTGCCACGCAATATGATGTCAGGCGCCGTGTGGTATTTCTGGAAGATTACGATATTAACGTCGCCAGGTTCCTGGTGCGTGGTGTCGATGTGTGGCTTAATACACCCCGCCCACCGATGGAGGCAAGCGGAACCAGCGGTATGAAAGCGGCCATCAACGGCGCGCTGAATATGAGTACGTGGGACGGCTGGTGGTGCGAGGGGTATACGCCGGATGGCGGCTGGGTCATCGGCGCCGGTGAAAACTATGAGGACGCAGGCTATCAGGATATGGTCGAGTCTCAGGCGATTTATAATATGCTTGAAAATGAGGTGGTGCCCTTGTTCTATACTCGCTCATCGGACAATTTGCCCCGAGCCTGGATTCATAGAATGAAAAAGACGATTAAATGGGTAGCGCCTCGATTCAGCACGGACAGAATGGTAAGTGATTATACACAGAAATTCTATAATCCTGCTGACGCAAAATGGCGACATCTGACGGCCCAGGGTATAGAAAGGGTCAAATCGCTTTCAGCGTGGAAATCCAATATACGACAGGCCTGGCCTGAATTTGAAATTAAAGATGTGGAGGTCCGGGTGAACAATGGCTCTGGGGATGCCGAACTGAATCCCAAATTACCTCAGCTTAAGGTCGGCTCAAAGTTGAGCGTCAGAGCTTTGGTCAGGCTTGGTGAGATTGCTGCCGAGAATGTCTCTGTTGAACTTTACTATGGCACTGTGGATTCCTGGGGGAATATTGAGGACGGGTCGGTTGTGAGAATGGATTGCAAAGAAGGTTCGGGCCAGAACGGTCAGTACTGGTTTGAGGGAATGATGCCGTGCAGAGAATCGGGTCGCCAGGGTCTTGCGGTGCGAATCCTGCCCAGGCATGACGACATGGTTAGTCCTCATGAGCTCGGCCTGATTCTTTGGGAAACGGCCGCTACCCAGAGCGCAGCGCCTGCTTATGCCGGCAGATAGACTATCCCTGGCAAGTGCGGTAGACCAGAAAGGGCTGCCTGAAATTACTCGAGAAGTTTCTTAGCTGTCCTCTTCGTTGCTTAGAAGTTCATAAACCTGTTCGGCGGAGGTGGCGTTTTCAAGTGACTGTTTGAATTCTTCGTTAATCATCAACCTGCTTATTCTGGCCAGTGCCTGAATGTGTGGGCCTGTCTGGTCTAAAGGTGAGACCAGTAGAATAATAATGCCTACTGGTTTTCCGTCAATACTTGCGAAATCAATCTTTTCGTGTGCGATTCCGATGGCCATAACCAGTTCTTTGACGGCTTTGCATTTGCCGTGAGGGATGGCGATTCCGGAACCGATGCCGGTACTGCGCGTTTTCTCACGCGTCATTACGGCTTCTAACGCCTCGCTTTTGTCAAGTAACAATCTCTCGGCATCGAGTAAATCCACAAGCTCGGAGATTGCCGATTCCTTGTCCTTGCTTTCCAGCGGTACTTTGACACATGTTGGCTGCAATATTTGTGTTAGAATCATAGTAATTACACCCTGTATATCAGACTACCTATAGCTGTTTGAATAAACCACATATTATATTTGTTTTCGAAACGAATTTCAAGAACTTTATAAAATTTTAGCGTATTTTTTATGGTTTCAAAGTTGCGGAACGAACCACCGGGAACCGGTATTGAGATATCGGCATATGCTTAAAAGTGCCGACCGAGTCGACTTTAATCGGTTAAATACTATTCACTGCTGGCAGGCATGCTGTGCATAACAAACTAACCACCTGCTGCGACGGGCGCCGGCACGGCGAGTCGGTCAGTTTGAGTTGTTTATTTTACCTTTATACCCCGCGAGCGAAGGTAGTCTTTCAATTCCGGTATACCAATAATATGGAAATGGAAAACCGAAGCGGCAAGAAGAGTTGTCGCACCGGCCTGGGCCGCATCATAGAAATGTTCCAGTTTGCCGGCCCCTCCAGATGCTACAATTGAGGCAGAACAGACATCGGCCATTGCTTTGATAACAGGAAGGTCGTATCCGGTTTTGGCGCCGTCCCCGGCTTTGCTGGTCGGCAGTATTACACCGACGCCGAAGCCGTCAACCTTTTTGGCCCATTCGACAGCGTCGGCACCTGTGGCGGTGCGGCCTCCGTCAATGTAAACTTCGTAGCCGGATGGCAGGGACTGGTTCTGGTCCACGTCTATAGCGACGGTGACCTTTTCCGGGCCGAACTCAGCGACCATTTCGCCGATGACTTCGGGCTTGCGGAAAGCGGCGCTGCTTGTTGATATTTTGTCGGCGCCGGCCTCTAAGACAGATGCCGCCGAAGCGACATCGCAAATGCCGCCACCAACCGTGAATGCCACTGTTGCCGCTTGGGCTACCCTTTTTACGACTTCAAGCATTGTGGGGCGGTTTTCAACGGTTGCGGTTATATCAAGCAGGGCCAACTCGTCGGCTCCGGCCTGACAATAGGCTTTTGCGCATTCGACGGGGTCACCCGCATCACGAATATCGACGAAATGAACCCCTTTGACCACGCGACCGTTCTGCATATCGAGACAGGGCATAATGCTGACTTCTTTGTCCATTTTAATTCTCCTTCTTTAGAGACCTGCTAATTGTTTTTTAAATCTAATGGCTAAACCGCCTTTGGATTATAACTTTGTGTAATATTATTGCAAGGTCTTTACTTTTTAAGGTTAAATCGCACTCTTGGGGCCGTTTTTCAGGCTAAAAACAGGCATTTTTATGAAAAGCCGGGCATGGGGTTTTGTGGGATTAGTCGGCGGATTTTATCTGTTGTCTTTCGGCTTTTTGTTTTATAATACTGCCGTGGAGAGCAACCACTTTTGCAGCAGATACTTGCAGGTAATGCGAGGAGTTTGGCGGGTCTTTTGCCTTGCAATTTTGATCTATACTGCTCTCAATTGAATTTTCCCGTTTAGCCGCGGGTAAGTATCTTAAAAATAACCAATTACGGCTTTATTCGCGGACATTTATTACCCTTAAGGGTATAGAATTTCTGTTGGCAGGTTTATGGATAACAATCAGACAGAAAAGACGCCGATGGTGCCTGCGAAGTCTTTTATGACTGCCGGGCCCACGCTGCACTACAGCCATAAAAATGTCCAGCGGTGCTGGCTGCTTGCCTTAGCGGCGTTCGGGATTAGTTGTCTTTTCTGGTCGAAAATACTGACGGGGTCGTTTTGGTCGTTCGATGTCGCAGCTATCACTTCCGCGAGGTTCTGGCATTTAGGTAGTTTTGTTGTAGGGCCGGTGAGCATATTTGAATATCCCTGGCAGATACTTGTCCTGGGGATACTTATGGGGGTTCTGGCAATAGTACCGGTACTGATATCACAACTTATGAGCTTTCGCTACAGCCTGCCTTTTATATTGGCGGTTTTCTTTTTGGCCGATTTGCCGGCATTTGCAATCAGTCTTTTGGTCAGTTGCTTCGGAGCAGCCTGCCGTCCGCTTCGGTTTCGCTCACGTTTTACCGCGATAGCATTATGTACGGCACCTCAGATTGTTTATTGGGGATGCTTTGGCGGTGTCAGCGGCGTAGAGCCTATTATGTGGGGCTTTTCCTTTACGCCGTGGATATGCGCATGGCTTACGGCACTGTTAATAGCCGGGTCGGTTTTGGGAATAGGCCACGTTACACGATATAGACCCGGTTTGGTATGGTTGTTTACCGCCGCTGAACTTTTGTTGGCGGTTGTTGTGTTTGAAATAACAATCGGATTTGATGAGTTGGATTATCAACTTTACGTTGCCAAGAATAATCCTGAACAGGTAAGCGAATTTTATGACCACAGTATAACAGAAGCCCTTGACCAGACGATTACAAGCCAGGCTGTAAAGAACTATCTGGCTGGTTTCTTTTATCCGACCGAGCCAATACCTCTGCGGGCGGAACTAAAACGAGAGATACAGATTCAGTTGGGTTATGACCGTTGGCCGAGTTGGTTTATTGTGCCGCCGCAACTGGATTATCAGGCAAAAAGACAATGGCTCTTACAGCAGTACGATTTGTTTATTCGCAAACGCCCAAAGAGCGAGCGGATGCCTATAGCACTTTATTACAAGGCGATTCTGAGTGAATACAGCCCTGATATCAAGGTCCTTGAACAAAAAGAGCAGTTACATTTTTACAGCGACTATCCTTTCGAGAGAGCTCGCGGGATATGGTACCGATTGTATAGCCAGTTTGGAGACAGCGTCGAATCCATCGAGGCACGATGGCGAATCGCGATGGACTGGTCGGGGCGGGGCAGGTTTGAGCGGGCCGGCAGGCTTTTGGCTCAGGCACAAGCTATGGCCGCTGAGAGGTTAGAATTACTGAAAAAACAACAGGTCCCGACTGATACGCTTTTTAGTCTCTTCCGTCCACCGGCGGATTCAGCGATGACAGTATTCAAGTTGAACGAATTGCAAAGAAAGTTGGAGCAGTTACGAAGCCTTATTAGTGAAGATAACAGAACCGATAAGCCGGCGTCAGGCCAACGGCTGGCGAAATTTGTTATGCTGAACCCGCACGCCGCCGACTACGCTGTTCAGTTGGACGAACTGCTGGAAGAGACGGACGAAAAAGACCCGCTTCGTGACAACATCACCCTTGCCAGGACAAAGCTCGTCGCTGATGAGCAACTGCGGGCAGAAAAGCTCGGCCAACTGAACGAAAAATTCGGCGATACCGACGGTGGAATGCAGGCCTTGTATGAACTTGGACTTTTGAAGATTAGTTTATGGCGTCAGCAGGACGATGCCAATATCGAGCAGAAGAAAAAATATCTGGCCCGGACAAGAGAAACTCTGGTCAACTTTATTAAGCGTTATCCCAACAGTCCTTATACAGACCAGGTCAAAAAGAATCTTGAAGACCTGCCGACGGCCGATTGACTCTTATTATCGCATCATCGCAACAGAAGCGTTGAGAATTAGAGTTGACTTTTGTTGTAAATTTGGGTATAATACGGTGTTAGTGAATAGTTTGGAAATTATAAGGTTGGACGGGTGAATAATTCCGATTTCAAGCGACGTTTGCAAGCAGTAGTTGTCGGTAACTCCTCGGACGATTTTATCGATTATGTAGCGGGTTTGCTTGGCGGATATAACGTTGATTTTGTAGTATGCCGGGATGTTTATTCGGCAACAGCGAGGTTGGCAGGAAATAAGGGCCATGATATTGTGGTGATTGGTCGGCTTAGCCGATTAATCAAAGAACAGGGCCGATTACTCGAAAAAATCAGCGAAAAAGGCCTGACCTGCTGCTGTCTTGCTGAGGGCAACTCGCAGCGAGACCGCCGGCAAATTGAACAGGCAACGGCAAGGGACGCATTTGTTATAAATAAAGCGGCCCAACTCGAAGAAGTTATAACGAAACTGCTCGAAAGAGGTTTGGTTTTTTCGTCAGAAAAAAAGAAGAACTTTAATGTGGCAGGCTTTAACAGAGATGAATTTGCTTGCACCAAGGCCGAACTCGACGCCTTGCTTGGGGTTTAAGTAAATGAGTACACAACAACAGTTTTTTAATGCGAACAGTCGGAGAATTTTGCTGATAGGTGATATCAGTAAAGCTTTCTCGAATGTTGCCGAAATCAGCGGACTCGGTGTGGTGGTGTACACAAATATGCTCGATGGAATTGATTCGGCGGCAAGTAATGGTTTTGCTGTGATTGCGGTTGTGATGTCAGGTTCATCTGCGAAGTTGAGTTCGGCACTGAAAGCTTTGAGGCAGGCCGATTCCAAAGCCAGGATTATTCTTCTTGCACAAATGTACCAGGAGTCATTGGCGATACAGCTTGTTGCCTCTGAAAGAGAGGGCCTGAGCCTGGCTGACGACTATCTGATTTGCCCCATACAGACAGACAGATTTTGTCAATCCATTAAGCCCGGTGGCAGTGAAAAACAGGATGCGACAGAAACGCCGCCGGCTGCTCTCGATGCGGCTACAGTGGCCAAAATCAGAGAGCTTGAAGAGTTGGCCACTACCGATGAATTGACAGGCCTGAAAAACAGAAGGTACATCCTGGAATTCTGCAGACAGATTATAGAACACGCCAAAGAAACAAAAGGCAGAGTGACTTTGCTTATGTTCGATATTGACGACTTCAAACATTACAATGATGTTTACACCCATTCGGCTGGAGATGATATCTTAAAACAGGCTGCTGTTTTGATGCGGTACTGCTGTCGTTCGCACGACGTCGTGGGCAGGATAGGCGGTGATGAATTTGCCGTTATTTTCTGGGACGACCCACATCGAAAATCGTCCGAGACAGAAACCGAAAGACGAAGCACCGCTGCCGACCATCCGAAGGAGGCCATTTTTATCGCCAAGAGATTTAGAAGAGAATTAAAGCGGGCGGAGTTGCCTTTGTTGGGCGCTGAAGGCAAAGGTGTTTTGGCTATAAGCGGGGGCCTGGCCAGCTTCCCGCGAGATGGCGAGACAGTACAGGAGCTTTTTCAACGCGCAGATGAGGCGCTGCTGGACGCGAAACACAGCGGCAAAAACAGGATATATCTGGTTGGCAGAGAACAAAGTGACATCGCCGACATAAAATGATTAATGCTTCTTTACTTCTTTATTTCCTGCTTCTTTACTTCTTTATTTCCTGCTTCTTTACTTCTTTGTTTCCGACCACGATTGTTTCGGTAGGTCCGAGCAGCTTGTAACGTATTCCACGCCAGGTGATTGTTCTTCCGAATGCTGAAGAGATAATAATCCCTAACAGCAGCGGTGACCATACCCAAAACAGAAGAATGTCCACGGCCATAGCCGCTCTCATTTTTGGCAAATCCTTTTTCAGCAGTTTACTAACCATTTTTTGTCGCAGTATCGCTCTGCTCAGTTGACTTGCGAAAAACAGAATCGGCACAGCGATAAATAGTGGCAGGTTTTTACTATGGTTTATCGCGGCATAGATTGCGATGATGGCGGCTATCCATAAGCCAAGTATTGAATACGAAGTGCTGACTAACCCCAGGACCCATGTTCTTGGAGCGCTTACGCGGGTGATTAAGAATTGTCTGCGTCCGAATTCAAAGAGTTTTGGCCAGGTAGTGGATTCGTAGGAAGCGACAAGGCAGGCAGGGACAAAAGCAACTTTCAGGCCGGCTTTTTTGACAGCGTAGCTAAGCGACAGGTCATCACTTGAGGTTTTGGCCCAGATTTCATCCATGCCCAGGCGGTGAAATACATCGACACGGACAGCCATAGACCCGCCCCAGACCTGGTTGAAGCGAGTGTTGCCGAGCAATTGGGCGATTTTTGCGTTCAGTGCCGACAAAGCCAGGGTGGCGGGGTTGTTTGTTTTCGGAATGAACCAGCGGTAGCCGCTGGCGGCGCCGTTTTTGGATTGGCGAAGAGGATAGACTATATGGCTTAGCCAGTTGTTGCGGATGCAGGCATCGGAATCGGCAAAGGCCAGCACCTCAATATCATCGGGAATTTTCCGGCAGCAATAGAGCAGGTTATGGAGTTTTTGACCACAGCTTTGGGCCTGGCCCGCAATCATAATTTGTATTTCGATGGCCTTTGAGTTGTGTGCCAGCTGGTTTTTCAGTTCATTTAGTCTGGCATAAGCAGGGTCCGATTCCTCGGCAACAACAAACCACAGCAAGTAGCTTTCGTAATCCTGATTGAAAAATGAAGTGATGTTTTTTTCAAAATCCAAATCCCGCCCTTTGCACGGCACGATAAGTACGGTTCGTGGTCTGTACCAGGGGCGGTCCCTTTTGTATCTGCTCAACGCATATCGGTAGTTTTTATACACCAATAGCGAGAAGGACACTTGTGTCAGAATCAGGGCCAGCGCTATGTAATAATACCAATCCATTTAGTATAAGTCTTTACCTTATTTCCGAGCTTCGGAGTTTGGGTTATTATCTACGAAATGCCGAAATTGTCAACAGATAGCTGCCAGTGGCACGATAGAATCAATTATTTGGTCAGTGGTATAAGATTTTTCCAACTCGATTGGGACCAGACAGCCGTGGTTGTGGTCGGAAGCGACGATTATAAGATTCTGATTGGGCCGGTCCCATCCCTCGGGCTGGGCCTGGTGGCCGAGGATAAAGATATCGACGTCAAAGACATCAGCCATTTTATCAAGCAGAGACTGGGGGTGTTTTCTGCCCCAGGTTAAAAGATAGGCTGAACCCGGTTTTACACAGTCGTTGACCTTCAACGGTCTGTCCAGAATCAGAGGCTCAAATTTGTCGAGAAGACGGTCGCCGGGCAGTGAATGCGAAGCCCATATCCTGTTTTCGGTTCTGACAGCCAGGGGCTGTGAAAACAGAAACTGACTGATGCCCAGTATTATATCGGGCCCGGACTCTTTGAATTGGCGTTCTAAAGCCAGCCTCATTGAGTCATTCATTTCCTTGCCGTTTTTCATCACTTTGCTGTTGTTGATGAAAGCGGTATCATGGTTTCCCATAATGATGTGGACCTGGTCGGGGAAGTTAAGTTTGTAGCGGACGACGTCGAAGAGCAAATTGTAAGACAGACACCCGCCCTTGGTATCTTCCGGGCCGCCGTGGATAATCTCCTGCAGGACTACGTGCTTTGCAGGATTGGTTTCCAAATCGGCAAAAGCTGTTATTCGTTCGAAATTTCGCCGATGGCCGTGAATGTCGCCGGTTATGACAACGCTGCCTTCGGCAGGCAGACAGACGAGGTTGCCTTTCCTGAAGCTGTCTGCGTGGTTGGCTTCTATACCCTGGTTTAACAAATCGATTATTGTCTGAGGCATATTTTGGCCAAAAGTGTAAAACGCAAAGCGAAAAACGTAACGTTCCAATGTAAAGTTACCGATTCCTGTGCCGATTTATCAGCAACAATTTTTAGTCTTTTGTTTTTGTCTTATCGCCCATTATTCCGTGCACAATCATATCGAGCCTTGAGATTACTTCTCTCATATTACGCGGCCTTTCGACGGGGTCGTCTTTTATACAATGCATTACCAGTTTTGAGACGTTTTTAGGTACCTGTTTTCTCATTTCATGAGGCGGCTGACAAGGCTCCGGGACATCGACGGTGATGGAACTCCTTTTTTTAGGTATTAAGGTCGGGACGTTATGGCCGGTAAGGGCCCAGTACATAGTCGCGCCGAGATTAAAGACATCGGTTTTGGGACCGAGCGGTTTGCGTCTGACCTGCTCGGGAGCGATGTAGTCTGGTGTGCCCTGAATACGCTGCTTTGTTGTTCCGATTTTACAACTTTGGCCCAGGTCTATGATTTTAATCGAGCCGGCCTTGCTCATAAGAATATTGTTTGGCTTGATGTCACAGTGGATGTATCCCTGGTGGTGCATAGCATCCAGACCGCTGGCGACCATTCTAAAGACCAGCAGAACATCGAGCAGACTTAGAGTGGGACTCTCTTCCAGAGTTTTGGCCTCGAACAATTCCATAGAAAGCAGTAATTCTTTTACCTTAAACAAATTGCGTATTTTTTTCAGCTTGTGACACTTACGGACGTAGGGATGGTCAATGCGCTGGGCGACTTTGTATTCGGTCTCTACCTGCTCGAAGATTCTTGAATCTTCGGGCTTTTCGTATATGACTCTTTTCAGGGCGACCTTGGCCTTGCTCTGCTCGTCGGTCGCCAGATAGATTGTACTGCGTGCACCGGTCCCAAGACGCTTGATTAGATTGAAACCACCAACGCTGAGTATATCAATAGCCATTTTACCTGCAACAATTCCTTATCAATGAAACGATTATACTATATAAAAACGCTTTTTCACCGCAAAATCACAGCCGATTCTATCGAACTTTGTAAACACAATATTCTACAATATAACAAGTTGCTTGTCCAGTATTAAGGTGGATTTTTGGGCCAAATAAGCTTAAAAAAATAGATGTAGCTTGACAGGGCCGTTGAAATCTGGATAATTAGTGCAGTTGAGTTTAAAATAATCGGCATTTTATTCCCCGATAGCTCAATTGGTAGAGCGAGCGGCTGTTAACCGCTAGGTCGTAGGTTCGAGTCCTACTCGGGGAGATTTAACAAAAAGAGCCACCTTCAACGGTGGCTTTTTTGTTAAGCTTTTTTTTAGTAGGACTCGAACCTTAAAAGGGTGTGGGAAAAGAATTTTCCCAGGTCGTCGGGGTGACAGGCAGCAAAGCTGCCGCCAGAACGGCTGAAGCCCCTACCGAAATTTGCTTTGCAAATTCAGGTTCTATGGTGAAAAATGGAAGCAAACTGTAAAAGATTGCTGTAACGTCCGATATTTTCTTGACTTTTGCGGCTGAATTTGATAACACAAAAATATACTGGAGTAGAGTGAGGGCCTTTTTTTGCTTGTTATCAAGCATTGTCCCACTAAAACCAAGAGTAAAAACCATATGTTCCGAAAGAACGCTCGGGAGGTGTGAAATGAGAGAGAGCAAACCCTCAATTCTTTTGTGGTTAACATGCGTTTTAACGTTGGCATTTAACGTCCAACCAGTAACAGCTTCTTTTGATTACATCATTATCGACCCCAACGGAGCAGTTTGGGCTACGCCTGAGAATAAGGACAAGATTGGTCGAGAGGGAAACGTCTACACTTTTATTGGCGATATTTCCTGTGATGGTATTCAGGTGGGCAAAAGCGATATAACAATCAACGGAAACGGACACACCCTTCAGGGAGCAGGACAGGGAGTAGAACAGCGAAACGGGTTCTGGCTTTTACCTAACATAAACAACGTGAAAATCCAGAATACGAACATTAAGAATTTCCATTGGGGCATCCTCCTTGAGAGCTATAATGGTAATAACATAATCCGTAGAAATACGATAGCAGCCTGCCACAGAGGCATCTTCATGTCGGTTGCTTGTTCTGACAACGAGTTTTACCATAACAACTTCATTGGTAACACGACCCAGGCAGAGATTGTCATCCCGTGTGGCGATTGCAATAACATTTGGGACAATGATTATCCTTCCGGCGGAAACTACTGGAGCGACTATGTTATGGTAGATGATAATAGCGGCCCTGCGCAGGACCAGCCCAAAAGCGATGGGATATGGGATGTAAACTACCCGATTGATACCGACAACATTGACTGGTTTCCTTTGGTGAACCCATATCTGCTATCGGTTCGCAACATAGAGACGGGTTCGGCATATTATACAATTCAGCAGGCCGTTGATGACGCAAGCCCCGGAGACATGATACGGGTCTCGTCAGGAAAAAATTATGAAGGAACGTATTATCAACAGCCGTATTATGAAGCTGTTGATGTGAATAAGCCGCTGTGGCTTGCCGGCGACAGCAACGCAATTATCGATGCCGTTAGAAATGGCAGCGATGTTGTCAAAATAACGGCGAACAATACTCACCTTGAAGGATTCATAATTCAAAACGCGGGGGACGCCAATTGTGGTATCAATCTGAACGGAGTTCAATTTAACAATATAATCGGTAACACGATAACTGATAATCTTAATGGCATTGGGCTGTATAACGGCGCCAACTACAACGCTATTATAGACAGCAACATAACTTCCAACGCAAATGTAGGAATCGACATAAACGATTCTGACAATATTTTTATTAGCAGAAACACAGTAAACTTAAACAGTGGTTTGAGTATTGTAATACAGGATGCTAACGATACTGAGGTTGTCAAAAACACTTTAGCTTCAAATAGCGGCGGCGGTATCCATATCAAAGGATATTCTTATAACAATGAGATCCGCGGAAACGAAATAGCTTCGTATAGTACTGATAGCAATGGTATTCTTATCGAGGCGATCGGAGACGCAAATACTACAGTTACTTCCAACACGGTCACTTCAAATCGTTTAGGTATAGTATTGCGTGATACATCATACAACGAAGTTTCTGATAATAACGTGGTAAGTAACGCATTGAGTGGTTTGTGGTTAAAAAATGCACCTAACAGTACCATCGAAAACAATGTGATTAAGTCAAATGGCGAGGCCGGTATTTCCGTAAATTCTTCTGACACCTGCAGTATCATTGGGAATAAAATATCTGACCACCTTTATGAGTGGTATAATAATGGGATTCTTCTAGAGACTTCCAACGATTGTAACATCATCGGAAATAAAATATTCAATAATTATGACAACATTTATATGTATGACGCTTCGTATTGCAACATAATCGACAATTCCCTGACCTTGGCACAATCTCATGGTCTGCGAATAGAAGTATCCAACAGCAATGTGATAAGCAAAAATCAAATAATGGACAACGGCAGTTGTGGGATTTATGTCGATTCATCAGAAAATAATACGATATATCACAATATCTTTGTGAACAATTTTCAGTACAACGCTCTTGTTACGTTTACTGGGATACACAATAACTACTGGGATAACGGTTACCCTTACCCGTGCGAGCCTAATTATCCTACCGGCGGCAACTTTTGGAGCGACTATACAAACTACGTAGATGCGAACAATGGCCCGAACCAAGACCTGCCTGGCGGAGACTATGACGTGGGGTGCACCAAATACGGAATCGCCGATACTGCCTTCTCTATACAGGATGGTTTTCCTAATGACTCCAACAATATAGACAGGTATCCGATCATGCTGACATCTTACAAAGTTACCAAGCCGAACAGACCGAAAATAAAGAAGCCATACACGTTAACAGTTGAATTTACCAATGATACTAATGACCTTTTTGAAGGCGGCCTGGTGATTGATATCAACGGCATAGAACAAGTACCCCCGCCACATCCTTCAAGTGTTCGCTGGGACTGGGATCTGGACTATAACATAGAAACCTATGCGCTCCCAGAGCCTTGTAATATACCTATCGACAAAACGCCCGTTGTCCTTACCCATAAGTTTACTAACAATTGGAATTGGGTTAAGCCCGAAGATTGGAGGTGCATTGTTATTGATTTCGCTCTTGGCTGCGTCTCTATTCCTCACGCCACCATCTGCTTCATACGTTCCGCTTTTGACGCAGGGATGGCAGTCCCAAGCTTGACATACACTTTTGGGCCATACCGGAGTCCTTTCGTCAGCTTTACAACCGACGTGACCGTGGATACACCTGTAGAAAAACATACTTCTTTACATGGCAGTTTAGTAGCACAGCTAAACTCAATTATTTGCTCAATAGCTTCCGCAGTCTGTTCCTTTTGGAATCCACCTGCTGCAACTGCTCTTGCAATAGAAGCCGCTGTCTTTTCCGCTGAGTCCGTTGTGTTTTACCATTTGGCGGTGGACCCGGACCCGAACTATACCGTAATTGCCGAACTTATTCATATCAGTGCGCCTAACGATGTTGACGACCTTTCCGAAGGGAGTATTGAAAAACGCATTGCTTTAGCTGCCATGGATCTGGCTTCGCTGGAGCAGGCCTACGAACTGTCCTATATACGATATGATGCTGCAAGAGAAGACAGCAACGACACCTACATGGGCCAGCAATTAGCTGCTGCCTTGAAGTACAATGCTATGGCTATAAGAAAACTGCAAGAGCTCCAGTTCCTCAACGCCGTTCTGATTGTAGATATACCGACACCGACAAACCAGGACGTGAATGATTTCAGAGACGATATCGACGCTAACGGGCTTCCAGAGGCTCAATATCTCATTCTTGAACAGACAGTGTTCGAGCCAGGTAACCCAAATGAGCCTAATGAGGCCGACATTATTGAAGTGATGTTGGCCCTTACAGACCCAGGCGACCCGAATGCCGCTGAAATGAGAGAGCTATGCAAGGACCCCAACAACTTGCATAAATATACACAGATCGTACTCAATGCATACTACATACAAAATTATGCCCTACAGGCCATGATAGAAGAAGAGAACTTTACGCCGTTCATTGAAGCCCGGTATCCGGACGATATAGCCGTAACAGACGTCTGGCCGGCCCCTGCTCGAGCATTCATTGGAGAGAATGTTGTCATCAATGTTGAAGTCGAAAATCATGGCATCGGTCTGGCAACATTCGATGTCAATGCCTATATCGATACTAACAGCCTGGGAACAGAAACGGTTAACGATTTGGCTCCGGGTGAAAAGAGAACGCTAACATTTGACTGGGATACAACAGACGTGAATGTTGGCTACTATATAATAGGGGGCCAGGCAACCCTTCCAGGCGTAAACGACAACTTTCCTGCCGACAACAACTACACCGGACGAGTTGTGAGTGTAATGCAGGATTTAGACCGAGACCGTATTCCCGATACTGAAGACAACTGCCTGGATACCTATAACCCGGGACAAGCGGACAGGAACCAGGATGGCTGGGGAGATAGGTGTGAGTGTATTGCGGCTAATGGCGGTAACGACTCCGGCCATGTTGACCTTGGAGATTTTGCTATCCTTTCGCTTAGCTGGAAACAAAGCGGCCCCACCACCCCAGGCGATATTAACAGCGACGGGGTTGTTGATTTAAACGATTTAGAGATATTTGCATATTATTGGCTAAGCGACTGCTGTACTCAATAACAATAGGCTGTAATTGCAGCCCCTGAGGTTTTCTCTCGACTGGCAAACAAGGCCTGTATCTCTTTGCTGGTTTATGCGTTCAGTTGATTAACCGTTGACCGACTCCGGTTCACTATGATAACACCGAGTTGGTCAATTTGGATTTGCTTTTATCAAGAAGCGAATAGATTGCAAGCAGTCCACGCATCACGTCTGTCACAGTAAATATTCCAAGGAGATTTTTCCCCTCGTCAGTTACCGGAAGACAGCTTATCTTTGTGTCATAAAGCATTTTCACAGCAGTAAAGAAATTGCAGCTCGGCAAGACGTGTGTTACGTCTCGTTTTACGATCTGATGGAGTTTTTGCTGTGTAGCCGGCTCGTTTGATGCAGCGTGGAACAAATTGGCACGAAATACACCATCTTCCGGCCGGGATTGCTTGTCGCAAAATGGAAGATATTGGAGAATATCTCTATCGGAAACTATTCCCACTAATTTCTTTTGCTTTTCTACTATCACCACATGCCTGAAATTACCTTTCTGCATAACCTCCATAGCCTTGGCCAGAGTTTCGTGCCCCTCTAAAGTAACCACTTGCTCAGTCATGACATCTTCAACAGTTCGCAGCACTGTTGAGAGACTAACCGTTGCTTTGGCTGGATTCCCCGAAACCAGGTCAATAAAACGTGTCTTTTGCTCCTTTTTTTCCATCTTTTGGCACAACTGGCAAACTGTATTGAGCCTTACAAAGAGTTTTAGTATATCGGTGGTAGTAATGATGCCTGCTATCTCTTGGCTGGAAAGAACAGGTAACATATCGATGTGATTATCAATCATAATCGTAATTGCATCTGTTATTGTCGTATTAAGGGGTGCGGACTTTGGGTTTCTGGTGACGAACTGTGTTATAGGCTGTTTTAGTGTTTTTGAGTCTGAATCCGGTTCGCCCACTTTTCCCAGGTATGGAGATATTTGCCGGAAAATATCTCTCTGAGAAATGATACCAACGAAGCATTCTTCTTCTTTTTCTTCATCGGTGGGGTGGTCAATTACAGGTGCGTGTCGAACCTGGTTCTCCTCCATAAACTTAAGAGACGTCTCTACGGTATCATCCAGGGAAAGTGTCTTGACATTTTTGGTCATTACGTCCTCGACATGACGCACCAACTGAAAAAAAACATCTTTCCCGCTGAACATATCATCTAACAGGTCTATAAATCTGAATTGTTTATTCGACATGTCGCTTCCCTTACATGTGATTTAGCAGATACTGCCGCTGGTCGCAACAACAGTGCTCTGCGATAAAGTCAATTATAGACTTAGTATATCAATATATCTTATCGGCAAAGTCTGTGAGCCACTTTAGCAGAGTTGCCGGCCCTCATAACAATTTCTCAGGAATTAAGCCGATAATGTGTTATGGCCTTGACGGGACAGGTAAATTGCCAGACCGCTCACAACTCTTACATTATGATGCCGGGTGCTTTGGCTTGTTTCGCTCGCTGAATAGGAGTTTTCTATGCGAAGTGAAGGGTAAATAGTGCCTCTGCATTGCTTCCACATTTTGGCAGCATACTTTGCGGCGTATGCTGCCAAAATGCGTACAGTGGTAACTTATGAAATAGGGAAACAAATAATTCTATACAACAGCTTTCTTTCTGTAAAACAGATACATGATGATACTCAGCGCGATCAGGCCGACAAGACCATTATCGCCCAGGGTGCCAAGCAGCGAGGTAAGATTGCCAACAATTCCTCCAAAGAAAGGAACTGTGGCGCCAAAGAGGATTTCAACAGCAATCCCGATGGCAATCAACAGCAAGAAGATTTCTGTAATCTCACCAAGCCATTTTTTGATTTCCTGTAGAAATTGCATCATTGGTTCTCCCTAAATTGAGTAATAAAAAAAGGTTTATCCCTTCCAAGCATCTTATTCGGCTTATCCGGTGATTTTCTTTAATATTTAGGCCAAAACATTGAGATTATATGGTTTAATCTGGCCTGAATTGTTAAATTGGGCTGTTTTAGGCTTGACTTCGGCTGATAAAATAGGTAAAATGGTAATATGTTTGCTGATTTTTTACTCTTTATCCTGCGTTTGTTGCTTATTGCGGCACTCTGGGCATCTGTTTGGAAGCTTGTGAAGCCCAGAACGCAATTTTTACGCATATTGAGGGCCGCATTGCTGCTCGTTAGTTCTTTAGGCATTTTGGCGGCGTTAAGAGTCGCAGGATAGGTATTTGCACCCCGGCCTTACGTCATATCAGCATAAATTTTAATCCCATCCGTTTCGACGAATATCTCCTGCCGCACAGCCGGTTACTGACACAGCGGCCCTTGCAAAACATCGAATTAAAGCTTAAAGTACTTATATAGTGATTCGTGGCTTGGAGCTAAAATGGCGGATGTGAAAAAACAGATTGAGCAGTTACGCAGCGAGATTCGCAGGCACGATTACCTCTACTATGTACTCAATCAGCCCCAAATCACCGACCGCCAATACGACAAACTCTTTGCCGAACTCAAGGCCCTGGAGCAGGCCAATCAGCAATTGATAACAACTGACTCGCCTACACAGCGGGTATCCGAGCAGCCGGTAGAAGCCTTTGAGAGCATTCGGCACGCGGTGCCAATGCTCAGTATGGACAATACCTATAACGCTGAAGAACTAAGGGCGTTTGATGAAAGAGTTGCCAGACAGCTCGAAAGCAAAGATTACGATTACGTAGTCGAATTGAAAATTGACGGACTTGCGATAAGTCTTCGCTACGAAAAAGGTAACCTTGTAAGCGCCGCTACCCGGGGTGACGGAGAAACCGGTGACGATGTCACAGCCAATGTTCGAACGATAAAAGCGGTGCCGCTTGTACTGGTAAGCGATGGTAACATACCGGATGTGGTTGAAGTCCGTGGCGAAGTCTTTATGCCGACAAGCGCATTTATAGAATTGAACAGGCTTCGTGCCGACGCCGGCGAACCAGCCTTTGCCAATCCGCGAAACGCAGCAGCCGGTTCATTAAAATTGCTCGATGCAAAAATCACCGCCCAAAGAATGCTTTCGTTCTTTGCTTATGCGACCGGAGAAATTTCTGAACCGTTAGGAAAAGACCATTATCGAACGCTGCAAAAGTTTAAGAAGCTCGGCCTGCCGGTAAACCCGCATATTGAAAAGGCCCGGAGTATACAGGATGTCATAAATATCTGTCTTGGCCGGGACAAGGAAAAGGACGAGTTGAACTACCAGATTGACGGGATGGTTGTAAAGGTCAACCGGTTCGACCAGCAGCAGATTCTTGGTGCTACCGGCCGGGCGCCTCGCTGGTGCATTTCATACAAGTTCCCTGCCGAGCAGGCCCGGACCGTAGTTGAATCGATAGATGTACAGGTGGGCAAAAGCGGCATTCTTACACCGGTAGCGAATTTGTCGCCGGTGCAGTTGGCCGGGACAACGGTTAAGCGGGCGAGTCTGCATAATTTCGACCAGATGCAGCGGCTGGACGTTCGAGAAGGTGACGCCGTGATAATTGAAAAGGCAGGCGAAATCATACCGCAGGTGGCCGAAGTGCTAAAAGACAAACGCCCGAAGCATTCAAAGAAATTTGCTCTGCCCGAAAAATGTCCGAATTGTGCCGGCCCCATAGCTAAAGACCAAAGCGGTGTTTACATTCGATGTCTCAATCCCCATTGCTCAGGACAATTGAAGGAGCGATTGAAATATTTTGCCGGTCGAGGCCAGATGGATATCGAGAACCTGGGCGGTGCCTCGACGGTACAGTTGGTTGATACAGGATTGGTGAAGAACTTTGCCGACCTTTACAAGTTGCGCAAGGAACAACTGGTCGAATTGGAGCGGATGGCCGAAAAAAGCGCTGAAAATCTCATAGAAGCGATTGAGAAAAGCAAGACCCAGCCGTTATGGCGGCTGGTGACGGCCCTGGGTATTCGACACGTTGGAGGCCAATCGGCGCAAATCCTGGCCGAATACTTTGGTACGCTGGAGGCGCTCATGGCAGCTGAGAAAAAGACGCTTGAGGCCATAGACCAGATTGGCCCGACTATGGCCCAAAGCATTTACGACTATTTTCGAAATCCTAACGACCGTAAGGTTGTAGACCAGTTGCTCCAGGCCGGCGTGAAACCGAAAGCAGCCGAGGCTCGACGCAGCGGCAAACTCGCCGGCAAAACGATAGTTGTCACAGGCACGCTTGAAAACTTCTCAAGGCAGCAAATAAAGCAGACAATCAAGCAGGCAGGCGGCAAAACTGCTTCGAGTGTCAGTAAGAAAACCGATTTCGTCCTGGCCGGCAAAGATGCCGGAAGCAAACTCGATAAGGCACAGAGCCTCGGTGTTAAAGTAATAAACGAAAAAGAGTTTATGGAAATGATTGGAGCACAAGCCGGCACAGAATGAGCAGCGCGGATGAAAAATATATGCAGGTGGCTTTGCGGCTTGCCAAAAAGGGCACCGGTTCAGTTGAGCCGAACCCCGCGGTCGGATGCATTATCGTAAGAAATAGAAAAATCATTGGCCGAGGCTGGCATAAAAAGTTCGGCGCACCTCACGCTGAAATCAACGCTATCGCCGATTGCGCAAAAAAAAGCCAAGACCCAGCCGGTGCGGTGATGTACGTCACACTTGAGCCTTGCTGCCACGAGGGCAAAACCGCCCCCTGTACCGATGCGATAATTGAGGCGGGGTTGGGAAAAGTAGTTGCAGCAATGGCAGACCCTTCGCAGCATGCGGCAGGTAAGGGAATCGAAAAGCTGCGCACCGCCGGTATCGAGACAGAGGTCGGCCTCTGTGAAAACCAGGCCGGGTTACTGAACGCCCCGTTTATAAAATTTGCTTCTACAGGCAAATGCTGGGTGATATTGAAGTGGGCCCAGAGTATCGACGGCAAGATGGCATGGGCTGATGATAGTGACAGCCCAAGATGGATTTCAAATGAGCTTAGCAGAAAAGATGCGCACAAATTGCGCCGACGCGTCGGGGCGATATTGGTAGGTATCGCAACCGTCTTAGCCGATGACCCGTTATTAACGCCCCGGCCGAGCAAAGGAAAAAAACCAGTAAGGATTGTTCTCGATAGCGGATTGAGAATACCGCTGGATTGCAAGTTGCTTGCGACAGCAAAGAAAACGCCTGCCCTTGTGGTAACCGGCCGTGATGCTATTGAGGCAAATCCCCAGACCGCAGAGAAAATCAGGAAAAAGGGCGCAGAAATATTGGCTGTCCCGATTACCCAGGGCGGATGTGATATAAAACCCCTGCTGGATGAATTGAGCAATCGCGGTATCGCGCAGTTACTTGTCGAAGGTGGGGCCGAAGTAATCACTTCGTTTTTAGTCCAGTCCCTTGCCGACGAAGTAAATATTTATATCTCGCCGCAGGTCCTCGCCGCTCGCGGTGCGACAAGCGTATCTTCACCGATGGAAAAATTAGTCAAGACGATTGACTTAAACCATATTGAAATTAAGCATTTCGGCGACAATACCCGCCTCACAGGTTTGTTAGACCCTCAGCTATAAAAAAGGGGGTCAAGGCAAAATTTTTTCATTATTTTTTTTACTGGTGACATCGTATACCCCATTATGGTTAAATCTTGGCCACTGGCATTGCGAGCAGCGCAGGAAAGTTTCCGGTTTGGATGTTACTTCCGGATGCCATTAAATTTCATTGGCTTTTTGTTTTCTTAGTTCCTGTATGATTTGTGTCAGAGTCTCTTCTTGGCCGACATTGCCTGGAACAATGATAAGAACGTCACCGCAGTCCGCAGCCCAGACAGGAACCCCCTTTTTGATCTGTCCTTTGACAAGAGCCTGTTTCAAGTTAAGCCCTTTTTTAGCGACGTCATAAGAAGTAATGCCTCCCTTGGCTACGACCCAGCCGGGGGCATTCTTTAATTGGCGGATAATATTTATGACGCTGTTAGAAACAATTTGGCCGACAGCAATTTGCCCCTTGTCACTAACAACTCGTTGCCGGGATGTAAAGAACAACACGTCTTTGTTATTGTTAAACGCTTCATCGATGGCTTTAATCGCTTTGAGTTCGGTCTGCCGGCGCAAATCGTCATTCAATACCTTTTTAACGTCCAGCTCCACATTAACCAAATCCTCCAGTGTGCGGCGTGTATGTTCGAACTGCACTTGAGTGAGTTCGACATAGGAGCCTACGATAACCAGCCCGTTTTTTCTGGATAGTCGCTGTGGGTAGATATCCTGTGCCGACAGTAGTGCTCTCGGTTCAATCGCGCCGAGGGTGCGTACAATAGAGGCCGCGGACCTTACGAGGAACCGCTTGCCATTGTGCACCATACTGTTGAGCATTGCCAGGGTGAAGACTTCCAAATCCCGGTATGTCACTGCGCTTACGATAACAAATTTTTGCCCTTGTATATCGGCCAACCGCCCGGCGATGTGTTCATAGCCTTGTTTACGAATTTCATCGATGGTTATAACTAATATATCCTTCTTTTCAAGGACCTGCCCCTGCTTAGCGTATTTTTCTATGAGGTAATCAGCAAGGAATAAACTATCGTAGCCGAAATCGGTGTCGCGCGCATAGTCGGTCAGCACTGCCGGATACGCAAACTCTGTGCCGTTTTTTGATTGGATTACCCAGTGAATGATGTCTTGATTAATGCCGAGGGTGATACGTCCGCCCTCTTCGAAAAAGGGGGCAAAGATTATTCCATCATAATCAACGGAACTGCCCCGCATGATTGCCCGTGTTTCAGCAACCAGATGCCCACGTAAGGTTGAATCGCTCCTGCTGACAATTATTGGAAAAAATTTTTCGCTCTGCGCGAGCTTCTCAATTTGACTGGCGATTTGATAACTGATATTTTCGGCGATTTCAGCATTATCGTTGCGTGAATTTGTGGATATATAAATCACATTTGTATTCAACTCTTTGCTCTTTGCGTATACAGCCTGCATTTTCTCATACGACCATTCGGTAATCACCATGACATTATGTACTGTCTGTGTACCGGTCGGGTCATCGTCAAGTACCCACACACAGGCGGCCAGTTCATCAAGCCGGCCTCGAATCTTTTCCAGCAGGTCGTTTTCCGGCCATTGGTCAGGGAGTCCGACTTTGGCATATAGCTGTTCGAGAGCAATTGGTTCAGCCGCCAGCTCTGCCGGCTTATCGCAGCTTGCTTTATTCATTGACCTTGATACCCGTTAGTTGTTCCCCTTTTAAAAATCATCCAAAATTGATTTGCCAGGATTGTATATCGCTTTAGCTGGATGGTCAAGAGCTGTCTGTTTAGCGTTTCCTTCTCAAGATTACCGTACCGAGGCCGAGCAGTAAGAGCGTGGCTCAAACAGATGGTAGGGACTATCTTAAGACTCACTCTGGCTTGGAGAAAGCCATCTACCTTAACAAAAAACCATCAAGACCCAAAGCTAACTACTTTTGCTCTGGTTCACAGGTACATTCAGCTGTTGGTTTACCACAGCCTGAACAGACTTCATCCTCGACGGGTTCTTCGCTCGGTGTACACCCACAAGATTCACACATTTTTCCGCCCTTTCAAAATCACCACGCAATATCAATCATCATCTTTTTCTTTTTTGTCGCTTTCTTTGTCATCGTCTTTGTCTTGTTTTTTCTCAAGTTTTTCTTGGCGTTTTGCTTTTTTCAGTGCCTGTTTTTCCACAAAGCCTTCTATTTGCCCGTACTTTTTTTCAATCTTTTGTACTGTCTTTTGGTGACGAACAAGTTCTTTGCCGATTTTCTTCTGATATTTTTCTATCTTTTTCTGATTACCTGCTTCGATTGCCTTTCGCAGTTTTGCGTTAAGCTTAGCTAATTGCTTTTCATGCTTTTTATTTTCCGTTCCCATTTTTTTTGTAAAAGCTTTCAATTGCTTTTGGTGTTTTTTACCTGCGCCGCTTTTAATCTCAGCAGCCTCTCTTTCGGCTTTTTCAGCCTTCTTTACTTTTTCTTCAGCTACTAATGCCTTTCCTTTCCCCTTTTTTGCCGCTTTCTTTTTTTTCTCTTTTGCTCTTTCGCGTACTTCTTTTTTCTTCTCTACGACTTTTCCCTTACCTTTTCCCTCAGCTTTTTTTATCACTTGAGCCGGCTTCCCTTTTCCTTTACCACCGCCTTTGCCCTTATTTTTGCCGTACACTCCTTCAGTGCTTAAGATGACCATTAGAACAAGAATGACAGATAATATTACCTTTTTCATTTTCCATTCCCCTTTCAAAAATCATCCAAAATTGGTTTGGCACGATTGTATATCGCTTTGGCTGGATGGTCAAGGGCTGTCTGTTTAGCGTTTTCTCCTCAAAAACAAACCGCCGAGGAAGCAATAAGAGCGTGGTTCAAACAGATGGTAGGGACTATTTTAAGGCTCACTCTGGCTTGACAGAAGGCCTATTAGCCTTATACAAATGTATATGGTATTGAATTTGCTCTATTAGTTTCTCGTTTTTCGAAGACTTGGCTAAGTCCAGGGCCTTTTCGGCAGTAGCTACTGCATATGGAAACATGTCAGCATCGGCGTAGACCGAAGCCAGAGTATCCAGCAGGGTTGGGTTTTCATAGTTGGTAATTGTACAAGCTTGTTCTGCGAGCCGGATAGCTTCTTTAAGGTCGTTGCATAGTCCCAGAACACGCTGGATATTATCATAAGCAACGTAAAGGTCGGGGTTGTTTAGCAATGCCTTGCTGAAGTGTGTGATAGCTTGGTCTGTTTTGTTCTGCTTGGCTAATATAACACCTAAATTAACGTGGATACGTTCGTCATCAGGCTTCACTTCAAGAACTCTGCTATATTCTTTAACAGCCTTTTCAAGTTTGCCTTGCCGGGCCAGAACACTGGCTAAATATGTGCGCACTGTGCTAAGCTCGGGTCTGATTTGCAGTGCCTTAGTAAAGTGCCTGATGGCTTGGTCAAGCTTGTTCTGTCTGTTAAGAATTATACCTATACGAGCATGTACGTCCGGAACGGTTGGTTTGATTTGTATTGACTTCGAGTAATTAGCTATGGCTTCATCCAGCATGTCTTGTAAATGGTAGAGGTCCCCCAGGAGGAAATATGACTTAGCCTTGTCCGGCATAAGGTCGATATTATCCTCTATGGTTTTGATTTGAATTGAGTAACATCTTTGCATTAGCTCATCGTTATCGAAAAAACCAAAACCTATCGTATCTTGAGCGCAATACGTCTCGACAAGCTTAAAGAATCGCTCCTTTTGGGACAGTGTGGTTTTCGACAGGTCGACCATATTGCCAAACGGCTCATTGACAGAAAGAGCATAAGCAGCAAAATCGATTTGTGCATCGATATCTGTGGTAACGTGCTGAACTATATTAATCGTTTCGGAACTGAGCCACCGTTTGGATTGGATGTTCTCCCGTATCACCGGGTCACCGGTGTGCATCAGTTTCGGAGCGGCAAATTCGAGCCGAGGCCAATTGTCCGTATTAACGTTACCCTCGCCAAAGAGCTCCGGAAGGTCTTCGGACATAATGAGTTTGTATAACAATTTCGGGTCCGAGAGAATTATATTTTTTGACTTTTGGGCAAAAGGCAGATTCCGTATTGCGTTGTCCAGATTCAAACGGTTTTGGCTCTTGAAGCCAACCAGCAGGTAATCTGTTCCAATCCAGGCAGGAGAAGTGATAAGCAAAAGGCCGTTTGGAAAGACTTGGGTAAAGCTCCTGCCGACAAGAGCAAACAGGTCCCAATTCATTTGATAAGAGTGGCAGAATTGAACAAATATGCCATCTTCGTTAAGTCTGTCCCTGGCCAGTGAAAAAAAATCAGTCGTGAACAAGGTAGCAAGGCCTGCCATCCAGGGATTGGACGGTTCTGAAATAATAACATCGTATTTTTTTCTGGTTAGCTGGAGATGCGCTCGTCCATCCTGAATAATAAGATTCGTTTTGGGATTGGACAGTACGTTATTATTCCAGGGCAGGAAAAAATCGCTTGCGGCGACAACCTGAGGATTGATATCAATGACATCGAGTTGCTTAATAGGATAGTACAGTGTTTCGCCGGCCGTTATTCCACTTGCCAGACCCAATACCATAACTGTTTGTGGGTTTTGGTGGAATAGCATCGGAAAATGTGCCAAGAGTGTTTGAGTTTTCATATCGGTCCGTGAGGAGGCATCCGGCTTTCCGCTGATAATCATTGAATAGTAAAAGTCGCCGAGCGGATTTGAATATCTTATGACAGTAGTAAAACCGCCGATACCCTCGCCATAATACACAACCTCACCCCTCTTATGTACGGCGTATATTTTTGAGCCTTGCAAAAGCGTCTCCATCCAGCTGGAACTTCTAAGACTTGCTTCGATTTCATCGAAGCGTTGGTATTTACCCTCAGAAAGCATGTGACGGTCCCACATAGGAAAATGAAAGCATAAAGTAACCCCCACGACAACCGGGATTGCCAGAAAAGCCAACTTTACTATGCTCATCCTGTTTTTGACAATGATAACCGCTGCAATAGCCAGCGATGTGAGAAGTTGTATGCTGATTACAAGACTTAAACTGTTTTCTTTCCCGAAAAAAGGAATGAGGAAAAAGCCGGCAGAGAATGAGCCTAACACCGCACCGATTGTGTTCATAGCATAAGCAAAGCCGATAGACTTTCCAACTTTTGAAACAGATTGAGTATAGATTTTTCCGACTAAAGGAAAGGTTGCGCCGAGACAAAGGGTCGGCAAAATCATAAAGGCAAACAGAATGACTGCTTTTAATATGCTTAGCAGTATGAACTGATCTTTATAATTAAGAATTACCTTGGCGAAAAACATCTGGCTGTTGCCCATGAGTTGGCTGGTTGCCAATACGAACAGAGCTGCTGCAATTTGGGTAAATATTAGCAGCCATATATTTTTTTGGGTTTTATCTGCAAACCAGCCGAAAATCATACTGCCCAAAGCAAGGCCCGAAATAAAAGTGACCAACACAATAGTGAACGAGTATGTAGTTGGACCAACAAGCAAGCCCAATAACTTAGTCCATATTACCTCGTAAGCCATAGCGCAAAAACCAGACACGGCGAAAATTACCAGTGCTCCGACTACTGCGCCTGGATATTTCGAATGTTTAGTTTCACTCGCAGTTTCTCTTAGCGAGGATTGCCGTGAATTAGCAACAAGGAGCTCTGGTTGTTGTTTCTCTCGCCTATAACTGACCAGCAGACAAAATAAGCCGATCATGCTGTTAATAAGCACTGCAAAAATCAAAGTGCCCCATATACCCAGAAGGCTAATCAGCCAAAAACCGCATATTAAGGCCCCTAAAGCTGCACCAATGGTGTTTAGTCCATATAGCCGTCCTGCGTGAGTGCCCAGGTGTGATAGCTTGGTAACATAAAATCGGCATAAAATAGGCAGCGTAGCTCCCATACAAATGACGGGGATACACAGGAGAATCGCACATCCAATAAAGGTAAGGAAACTATATATCATAAAATGGTCAAAAAGATGATTATAGACAAGTGCATAAAGCGGCCTGAAAACCACTAAGAGAACCGGCAGCGCAAGTGCGTAAGCCCCTATTGCCAGCTCCAGTAAACCGTAAATCTTTACGAGTTTCATTGGTTCTTTGATACGGTCTATGGTACGACTGGCCAGATAGCTCCCCAAACCTAATCCGCCCATAAAGATAGTCAGGACTATGCTGACAGCAAAAGGGGCACATCCGATGATTTTAACAATCATCTTTACCCACAGTATTTCGTATATCAGGCCGGTCAGGCCCGAGAGAAAAAAGCAAATTAGAATCAACAGCTTTATTCTACTGCTTGAGGCGTATGAGCTTTTCTTTTCTGCCATTTTTATTCCCTGTCAAAATTACATCAGAATTGAGTTGCCAGGATTGTATATCGCTATGGCTGGATGGTCAAGGACGGTCTTCGGCGTATCTATTGTTTATCTAACATCTTTTTTGTTCGCAGGATATGGTGATAATGCTGCGCGAAGCGGTGGGCTTCGTCCCGGACGTACTGCAGCAGTTTGCGGGCAGGTGAATTGGCTGGCAGCTTTAACGATTTGCTGCTTCCCTGCAGGAAAATCTCCTCCTGCTTCTTGGCAATTGAGGCGAGTTTCGTATTTCGTATTGCGTTTTTGGCTTTTTGTGCCGGCTCGTATGAATTTATCATATCTTCCAGTGCCGCTTCAGCGGCGTGCAGTTGGCCCAGGCCGCCATCGATTAAGATAAGGTCTGGCCACAGCTCCCTCCCCTGCAGCGCGTATTTATATCTGCGTTTTACGACTTCTCCAATCATAGCGTAATCGTCAGTAGGACTTGCCGTTTTGATCTTAAAGCGTCGATAGCCGCTCTTGAAAGGTCTTCCATCGATGAATTTTACCAGTGAACCTACAGCCTGGGCCCCGGATATATGCGCCACGTCGATTCCCTCGATAATTCTTACAGGGCCGGTGGTTTTCAGCAATTTCTGAAGCTCTGCCAGTGCTTCAGCTGGGTCGGCGGCGAAGACTTCCGGCTGGACGTTTTCATCAGGCGTGCCTCTGCGGTCCAGTCGCTCAATCAACCGGATACGGTCGCGGAACATTGCGGCTTTTTCGTATTCTGTTGTTTCGGCGGCCTCGGCCATTTGCTTTTTTAGCTCTCGCAGGATTACCGAACGTTTTGAGCGAAGGAACCTTATAAGATCGGTGATGATTTTTTTGTATGGGCGTTTTTCTATCAGGGCCGCGCAGGGAGCGGTGCATTGTTTTATGCTGTAGAGGATGCAGGGGCGAAAGAACCGCCGTTTCACGTCGTCTTTACTGATATTAAGATTGCAGGTTCGAAACTTGAATATCTTTTGCATCTCCACCAGCACTGCCCGCAGGTCTTTGGCCCCTGCGAAGGGCCCGAACAGTCTTGAGCCTTTTGGCTGTGGTTTTCTGGTGATGTAAACACCGGGAAAATCATCTAAGGTAGTGATTTCCAGGTATGGGAAGGTCTTATCGTCGGCAAGGACCGTGTTGTAGGGCGGGCGGGTATCTTTTATCAGCCGGGCTTCTGCCAGCATTGCTTCTACTTCGGTTTCGGTTTCCATAAAGTCAACGGTTTCGACTTTGTTCAGCATCTCAACGATTTTCGGCCCGCGCGAACCGGCTATGTCACTGCCCGGCTGGAAATAACTGCTGACCCGCGAGCGAAGGTTCTTGGCCTTTCCGATATAAAGGACTTTGTCTGCCGAGGTTTTCATAAAGTAGAGACCGGGGCCGGCAGGGAAACTCTTTATCTTTTGACGAATCGTTTCAAAATTGTCCGTAGTTTCAGTTGTCATATTATTATATTAACATCATTGTTAAGTTATCAAAGACACATTAAGCGATGCGGAAATTTTTTTTCTTTCATAGGTTCAAGTATTATAAGGATTAACGACATCACTAAAAAAAATACTTAAAAATTCCGATTTTTATCTTGGCACTTCGGGCAATATCGCATATATTCCAAATTGTAGTTTTCAACTACATATTGTTTAATCTTGGGCAATTATACCATATATTGCGGTCAGGTAATTTGCAGGGAGGCAGTTAATAATTTGCATGGAGGCCTTTGGAATTTTACAGAGAGGCATTTAATAAGTTGCATGGAGGCATTCGACAATTTGCATGGAGGCAAGTAAATGTCGCAGAAGTTCGACCCAGAGAACCCTTTTAAAAACGAACAATCGCAACCCAAACAGGCATTTGAAGCTGGTTCTGATACTTCAAACGGCCTGACAATAGAGCAGCACTTCTCGACTCCGGGCACACATCCCTTTGAGCAAATCGAATGGGAAAATCGTTCGGCAAAGATTGCCAGTGACAGTGGTGAAGCAATCTTCGAGCAGGACAATATCGAAGTGCCGGGTTCGTGGAGTCAGTTGGCCACAAAGGTTGTGGCCAGCAAATATTTCTATGGTGATGTAGAGTCGGGCCAACGTGAGCATTCGGTAAAACAGCTTGTCCATCGTGTCTGCAGAACGATAGCCGACCGCGGCGAAAAGGACGGCTACTTTGCCACCGATGCCGACGCTGAGGTTTTTTACAATGAACTGACCTGGCTGTGCGCCAATCAGTACGGAGCGTTCAATTCGCCTGTCTGGTTCAATGCCGGGCTGTTCGACGTGTATGGCATAAAGGGCAGCAAGCACAATTACCACTGGGACCAGCAGCAGCGAAAGGCCGTTGAGTGTGAAAACAGCTATGAATATCCGCAGGCCTCGGCATGCTTTATTCAGTCGGTCAAAGACTCGATGAAAGACATAATGCGCCTGGCGATGAGCGAGGCGATGCTGTTTAAGCACGGCTCGGGCACCGGAACAGACCTTTCGACACTCCGCAGCAGCAAAGAAAGACTCTCCGGCGGCGGAAAGCCGTCGGGGCCTTTGAGTTTTATGCGGGTCTATGACCAGGTGGCGGCGGTAATCAAATCAGGAGGAAAAACCCGTCGTGCCGCGAAGATGCAGTCGCTCAAGGTCGACCATCCCGATATTAAGGAATTTATTACCTCCAAGACCGAGGAAGAGAAAAAGGCCTGGGCGCTAATCGAGGCCGGCTACAACGATGATTACAACAACGAGGCGTACAACAGTGTCATGTTCCAGAATTCCAATCTATCGGTGCGTGTGACCGATGAGTTTATGCAGGCGGTGGAAAAAGACGGCAAGTGGATAACCCACGCTGTGACATCGGGAGAAAAACTCGGCGAGCATTCTGCTGCTGAATTGATGGACCTGATAGCCGAGGGTACGCGGGTATGCGGTGATCCCGGCCTGCAGTACGACACCACAATAAATCGCTGGCATACCTGTCCGAAGTCCGGGCCTATCAATGCCTCTAATCCGTGCAGCGAATATATGTTCATCGACGATTCTGCCTGCAATCTGGCTTCGCTGAACCTTATGAAGTTCCGCACCGAAGACGGGACTTTCGATATTGCCGGCTTCAAGAAAGCGATTCGGATATATATTATCGCCCAGGAGATTCTCGTTGATAACGGAAGTTACCCCGAAGAATCGATTACGGTAAACAGCCATCTGTTCCGTCCGCTTGGCCTTGGTTACGCCAATCTGGGCTCACTCATGATGAGTCTGGCGCTTCCTTACGATTCCGACCAGACAAGGGCCATGTCGGCCGCGATTAGCGCGTTACTGACCGGCACAGCCTATACGGTAAGCGCTGAGATTGCTTCGCTAAAGGGTACATTTGAGGAATTCGACAAAAACGCCGAGGCGATGCTGAAGGTCATAAGTATGCATCGCCGGCACGCCTATGATATTCCTGAATCGCACTGCCCGGACTATATGTACCATGCGGCCAAGGATGCCTGGGACAATGCTTTTGACGCCGGCACTAAAGTCGGTTTCCGCAACGCACAGGTTACAGTACTTGCGCCGACCGGCACTATCGGGTTTATGATGGATTGCGATACCACCGGTATCGAGCCGGACATCGCCCTGGTAAAGTATAAACTACTGGCAGGCGGCGGCATGCTAAAGCTTGTCAACAAGACCGTGCCGATGGCACTTGAGCGGCTCGGCTATAGTGCCGACGATATCAGGTCCATTTGCGACTACATCGACGCCAAAGAGACCATCGAAGGCGCTCCGGGCTTTGCCGCCGAGCACCTGCCGGTCTTTGACTGCGCATTTAAGCCGCGTAACGGCCAAAGGTATATCCATTATATGGCCCATCTGAAAATGATGGCGGCGGTACAGCCGTTCATAACAGGGGCCATCAGTAAGACAATAAATATGCCGAATGAAAGCACTGCCGAAGAGATTGCCCAGGCCTATACCGAAGGCTGGAAGATGGGCCTAAAGGCCGTGGCAATCTATCGTGACGGCTCGAAGCAGCTTCAGCCGGTCTCTACAAAAAAGCACGAAAAAACCGGCACAAAGCCCGCTGCCGAAGTTTTAGCACAGGCCAGGCCATTGAGAAGCCGACTGCCGGACACTCGCCAAAGTATTACGCACAAGTTTTCCGTTGGAAATCATGAAGGTTACCTGACGGTGGGGCTGTATGAGGATGGTCAGCCTGGTGAAGTATTTATCACTATGGCCAAGGAAGGCAGCACCGTTGGTGGCCTTATGGATGTTATTGGCACCTGCACTTCGATGGCACTTCAGTATGGCGTGCCCCTGGTCACTCTGGTCGATAAGTTCCGCCACGCAAGGTTTGAGCCTGCCGGAATGACCTCGAACAGAGAAATTCCATTCGCCAAGAGCATCATCGACTATATCTTCTGCTGGCTCGGCTGTCAGTTCATACCCGGCTACAAGGAAAAGAACACGCCGAACCGCCCACCTGTGCCGGCTGTCAGTAAGAACACAACGACTGCCAAAGAATTAGTGAAAAAGACCAAGGACCTCGCGCATAAAATCGCTGAAGTAAAGGCAGGGACTAAGGGGGGCAAATCAATACCGACGACCATAGAGCCATTGTCCGCTAAGGATACGGCCGACAGGTTGTCACCGGTGGTAAAAGATGGCCTCACCGGGCCTGCGAATCGTATCAGCACGCTGGTAAGCGCGCCGGCCGCCCAGCCGGCCGTCGACCTCCAGACCGAGGTCAAGACCATGCAGGAGTTCAACGCGCAGTTCCAGCATTTCCAGGACGACGCTCCCGCCTGTGACGTCTGCGGCGCAATCACCGTGCGAAACGGCACCTGCTACAAATGCTTCAACTGCGGAAACTCAATGGGATGCTCGTAGAACGTGGTTAGTATCGCGTGATTAATTATCTGGGGTTGGATATTGTTTGCCACATTTGCTCAGGGAATAAAAATGAGTGCAAAATTGCATGAGGTTTAATGTAAAACTAATGAAAGAAAAAAGATTGAAATATATATACAATGTTTAAGATGCTGTACATATTGAGAAACCCCGCAAGACCATGAAAGATTCAAGTATTCTTATCGTCAAGACAGTCTGTTGGGCAATAGCCGCTTTTGCGGGCATCTTTGCAGCGTGGTTCGAGCTTCGAGACCGGTGGCAAACCGAGGATGACAGGCAGCATACTCGCACCTATTACAGGAAGATATGGCAGACGATCCAAAATACGGGTCTACTTCTGCTACCAGAGAAAGCCATAACCGGGCTCCTTACCGTCAAGACTGCCTTGGTAGCCAAAGTCAGAGATTCACCTAATCATCTGCCAATATGGCTTGCCGCCGCGCTGCTGTTTACATTGCCGCTAATCGGTTTTGTGGTTGGATGGTTCGCGTTTTGGTGGATTCTGGCCCTTGTGCTCAGTCTTCCGTTGGGTGGCTTTATAGTACGGCTCCTTCTTACTATGAAAAACAGGATTACCTTGCGGGGAACTGACGCCATAGCCTCGGTTTTAGCAATAGCCTATTCTTTATTCTTGCTAGCTACCGGCTTAGCTCTGTTGAAAGTCGTGCTCGCTCTGAATATTGTCCTCGCAACTCTGATGATGATCGTGTTCTTTCCCTTTTACACATTATTCATTAGCATTGCACTGGCGGGACTTGCCCGTGAAGCAGAAGAACATTTGCAGAAAAGCACGGTTCTTGATGTTGACAATTGTTTTGTGTTTGTTTTGACATTGACTGCAAGCTTCTCTATTACCATGATAGCTTTGTTGGTTGGATACGTGGCTGACTCGACTTGTTGGGTTCCGAAGACAATGCAGATGTTGGGATCCAACGTTATTTTTGACGGCCTCACAATGCTGGCAACAATTGTGATTCTCACGCTGGCAGTTCCGCCGAAGCGGAGAATCCCAATTCCTGTTGCGATATGTTTAGATGTGGCCGTGGCAGCAGTTTTTGCCTGTGCCTCATTGTACTGCGGCGTTGCATTTACGGACAGACACCTCAGCATTATAGAGACCGCCCGCGTGCTGGTAGCCTTGTCTCCGGATGGAGGGCACTTCGAGATTGGCCCCTATTTTTGGGCGATGCATACCACTTTTATTCCAACTCTGCTTTATCTGATCTTAATTACTCTTTGTTGGGTCGGCAAGCTGCTTGTCCTTCCTATCGCCTCCATTTTGAGCCGGGGCGCTGTTGTTGAGAAACCTCATAGCTTAACAGCCGGCGTCTTTCTCTTCATTGCTGCTGTCTTTGGAGTGATAGGGACAGGCATCGATAGGACGATTGACAGTACACCAAGTCGTCAAGAGAAGAAGGCAGTATCACAGCAGACGCTTGACAGCACGCCTCAGCCGCCACGTTGAATAGCGAGAGAATTAAAGGTGCCTTGCCCCCACGTCTGCTTTCGTGAGAAAGCGTGGGGGATACTTTTTTCACTCTTGCCGCAGCGTAGCAATGTTGAGAAAAAAACGCTAAAAATCGCCAGATTGTTCGACAAGGCCCAATAAATATGGTATAAGTAATAAAACAAAAAAGATTTGAATTTCTTCAATCCACCGAGAAGAATAAC
>SDBT01000726.1_pt1 | contig 53746 bp, 48 predicted proteins | sample 2277101 | NCBI WGS metagenome assembly SDBT01 (sample SAMN10404973, study PRJNA504765) | marine sediment metagenome | isolation source: marine sediment core GS10_PC15, 103 cmbsf | place: Arctic Ocean: Southern Knipovich Ridge | collected 2010 | reverse complement strand
TTCGCTGGGATTCCGGGAAGTAACGCCACTTTCAGCGTTGGCACAACGGTTGCAAAACCACCGGAAGAGAGAATGTGTAGTAGGGAGTATCGGGTTGAGGCCTTCTATCAAAGTGCTGGTCGTGGACGACGAGAAGCTCATCCGCTGGTCGCTGAGTCAGGCGCTGGCCGGCGTGGGGCACGAGGTGATCGAGGCCGAGGACGGGTTGACGGCCCTCGACCTGGTGGCCGAGGAATCCCCTGACGTGGTGCTGTTGGACCTTCGCCTTCCAGGGCTTGACGGCATGGCGGTGCTCCGGGAGATCCGGGACAAGTATCCCGGTTGTGCCGTGGTGATCATCTCGGCATACGGCACGCCGGAAGTCCGCACCGAAGCCCTCGAGCTCGGCGCGGTCGAGTTCGTGCGAAAGCCCTTCCAGGCAGAGGACATCAAGGGGCTGGTGGGCCGACTGGCCGAAGCGAGCCACTGATTTCCTCCGAAGCTCGATATCTTGGGGCAAATGAACCATACTCGAGGTGACCCATAATCGAGGGTTTTTTTCGTGTCGTATAGAAAATGAGGCTTACACAACGGCGGTTGTCACCGTATCGATGTGACAACCGCCGTTGATTCGCGGGCCTACGGCCTTGCGCAAGCCAGAGCAGGTGCGCAGCCCAGGTCCGCGTACGAGTCCCGCAGCAGTTGTGCGGCGTAGTGGGCGTTGTGCACGCCGAGTGACCCGTCACCGTCGACCAGGATCAAGTTCCAGATGGCAAAACGCTCCTGGTCGGACACGGCTTCATTATTGTAGCCGCTCGATTTGAGCTCGCCGTTGTCGTCAAGATAGGCGTTGTTCGAGATCAGGCAGGCTTCGAGCTTGTCGATGAGATTCTGGATCTCGCTCTGTATTCCGGTGGTGGCGCCGTCGCAGTCCCAGCCATCGCCGGTTACACCGAGCGGCACGCGGTCGAAGTCCACAAGGGGTGCGGCGCTGTGGCATCCCGCGGTGTTGCAGCTCTCCACGTGCTCGTAGGTGGTATTATCGCTCGGGTCGGTCCAGGTCATGTTGAACGTGTGGACACCCATCTTGATGCTTATGCAACTGCCGCGGCTGCACTCCGCCCAGATCTCGCAGTCCGAGTCGTCGGCGCAGGCGTTCCCGGCGCCGGGGTGCATGTGGCATCCGGCGCATTTTTCAGCGACGAGGGACGAGTGGAATGCCGTCGCCGTGTAGGCCTCGCCGGGATACTCGTATCCGCCCTGGCCTTCGAGTATATCGGCCTGGCCGTTGTGATGGGGCCCTCGCGACTTGCCGCCCGCCACGTAGGCGGCGAAGTAGTCCGCATCGCGCTTGTTCGAGTGGCACTTGACGCAGACCGCTGACTTCTCGGCGTCCACCGTGAAGCCCATGGGCGCTTCCACTTCGCCCTCGAAGCGCAGCTGATCGGACTTGTCACCGCCGAAACCAGCGTACGGATGGGTGAACTTGTGAGGATCGTGGCAGGTCGGACATCCGATCGGCTGGGCGTTGCCCGGCTCGAACATGTTCGCGGAGACATCGACCGTGGCGTCATTCGGGTAGACCGCCTCCTCGCCGTGGTCCATCACGACCACGAAGCCCTGGCCCGTATGGCACGGGGCACAACTGCCTCCCGATGCCACGTGCTCGGTTGGCTTGAGGCTGTGCTTCGACAAGGCCCACTCGTTCGGCTGCGGGTGGCACTGCTTGCAGACGCCGCCGCTGAAGGAGAGGTGGGCCTCGGCCGGCGGGTGGTTCGATCCCGGGCCGTGGCAGGACTCGCACTGAACGTTCATCAGGCGCTGAGCAGGCAAGGTGGCCGGATCGGAGAGGAAGTCCTGCAAGGTGGCATAGAAAGATTCGAGGAATGCGCCGACCGAGCCGTCGGTCGCGGGGTCCCAGCCGGCCAGCTGGAGTTGGTCGTCGAATCCGCCGTTGGCGGCCGACTCGTCGTAGGCGGTGGTATGGCAGGGCAGGCAGTAGTCGCTGCTTCCGCTGTACGAAGAGTAAGTGCCCTGGAACTTGGTCGCGTGCCCTGTGAGCTTGTAGCCGTTGTACACGGCCTTGTGCTCGCCCACGATGCCGGGATTCGAGTGGCACGCGGCGCAGGATTGCTCGCCCAGGTATGTACCGGCGTAGATCTCGATCGAGCTTTCCTCCGTACCCACCGCCGTGGTCGCGGTCAACTTGACGGTGTAGATTCCAGGAACGTCCGGGCGGAAACGCGCCCAGCGGGATTCGGGCAGCGCGGCCCACACCCGCGCCGGGGTGCCGGTTGCATCGCCCGTGTCGGTGAACTCGAACGCCACCGAGGAGCCCGCCGGCGGGCTGACTTCCCAGGCCCAGGCGGTGATGGCTTCTTCGGCCTCGTCCGCAGCCGCGCCGGCGAGGTAGACGTAGTTTCCGACACCGACGTTGCGCAGGCCCGAGGTGATGATCGTGTTGTCCGGACCGCCGGTGAGCGTGACACGCGCTTCAGCCGACTCGTCCGTGTCTCCTCTGGCCCCGGAAACCCCGACCACCTCGATCAGGTTCCAATGCACACCAGGGCCCAGAATCGCCTCGATGTCCAGCGCAGCGCCGGCGGTCACGGAGACGGCGGTCTCGACGAAGGATTTGTAGCCGCTCTTGCTCGCCCGGACATCGTAGATCCCGACCGGCACATTCTCCAGCATCGCGATACCCGACGCATCGGTATTCGCTGAAGAGCTCGCCGGATCGGTGGAGATCTTCACCCCTTCCAGAAGGACATCGTCGGTATCGACCGCCGTGACCGTGATCGATCCGGTCGAGACACCCGGATCGCCGTCCGATACCGTCACCTCGGTCCCGTCCTCGCAAGTGATGGTCTTGGTGCCGTCGCCGTTGTCGACTATCGTGCACGAGTCTCCCGGGGTGCCGTCCGAGACGGTCGCCGTGGTGCCGTCCTCGCAAGTGATGGTCTTGGTGCCGTCGCCGTTGTCGACTACCTCGCAGGAAACTCCTTTATCCCCTTGCTCTCCTGGCTCGCCTTGCTCACCCTGTTCTCCCGCAGAGCCAGCCGGGCCCTCGCAAGAAATCAACAACGGGCTGAGCAGGGCCACCGCGAAAAGATACAGGACGACGACACTCAGACTGCTCAGGACTCCCAATGACCATTTACGATTTTTCTGTTTCCCCATTCTGTTTCTCCCTTGTTCTGTCCCTGGAAAAAGACCGATACCAAACACATTTGCATTCCTGCCGCGCGACATTGCATTTTCTGGGCCAAAGGCAAGCTGGGAATAGGGACAGAATCCATTGAAACTAATATGTTTTTTCCAGGCTGAAAGCATGCATTAATCCCGGCCAAGAAACTGGGTGATTTCACGCACCCATTGGGTCTTATGACATGCTTCTTCTTCGCTTCTTCTTCCAGAAGCGGAAGATTCCGTTGGCTCAAGGTTTGCACGCAAGAAGAGCGCAAGAGCGTCCGTCTTGGAAGGTGCGGCCCCGGCATGCGAATTCGGATCTAACGCCGGAGAATCTGTGAGGTTCTGGTGTTCTTGTTCAGAACGAGAAGCAGCCGGGTGAAAGTGATCCTGGTCTGGTTGGCCCTGGTGTTTTCGGTGATGCTCGTCGGGTCGCAACGAGCCGTCCTCGCCTCCGAAGGAACCGAACAGATCGATAATCGAACGGACTCCGAGCAAGGCGGTTCTACAACGTCGAAGACCGGCGAGAACGACTGGTACTACTGGTTCTTCGTATCGGAGGAGTACCGGCTCAGAGTTTCCATATCCCCTGACGGCGACGGGGATCTGACGAACCCGGTCGCCGACAGCGAGTCGGATCATGATCTGCGTCTTTTTCTGGACGTGGGCGTCAAGGATCCGAGTGACCGTTTTGGCGCCCAGGCCGCCCTGGGTCTGTGGTGGGACGTGGACGGCTCGATTCCCGAGGGAGAACCCAGCGGCCTGGGCTCCGTATACGACTACCGACAGCCGTGGTGGGACGTCTTCAAGCTTCAGGCCGACTACCGCTCGAGTGGATTTCTCAGACTCGCCCGAGCCGGACGGCTGGCATCCGAGCACGGCTTGCCCGTCACGTTCGATGGCGCCTCGTTCCTGGTCACGGGTGTGAAACCTTTTCTGGATTTCTTCCTTTTCGGCGGACGCTCCGTCCACTTCTTCGAGACCCAGGCGGACACCTTCGAGGACTGGATCGCCTCGGCGGGCGCGGTGATACGGCCCGTGCCGTCCTTGCGCCTCGAGCTGGACTACCGATTCATACGGGAAGACGTCCTGCAGCTTGACCGTGAGACCAAGCGCGATCTCCTGGACCACTCATACGGCCTGAGTGCGTGGTTCAGGCACCGGGATTGGTTGTACGCCAGGGTCTATGCCCGCGGCCTGAACGACGGCGTCTCGCACACCGGGGCCTCCGCCAGGCTGACCTGTCCCAGCCTGGGGCTGGGCGCGAATCTGAACCTGGACGCTCAGGTGATCGCCTTGAAGGAGATCAACGAGCGCGAGGATCCTTTCTACACGCTCCTGGGCGAGAGCCTCCCGCACCTGCGCTGGCGGGTGGACCTCTGGAAGATGTTCGAGACCGCGGCGGGGGAATACGCCGTTCATGCCGGGTGGAACGGCCGAGATCTCCTCGAGGGCGACGAAGGCCCCTTCAATCGAAACGTGGGCAGGATATACGTCCTGTTCCAGGCGACCGACATCGTGATCAAGGGACCGTTTGCCGGTCTGGCCGCTGAAGGTCATTACAGCCACGCCGGCGGGCGGTTGTCGCATGAGATGATTTTCACCGCCGGGGGGTCGGCCGGATACGCCACAACAAAGCTCAAGGTGGAGGCGGGTTCCTACTACCAGCGGTACAAGTACGACTACTATCGCGACCTGCGAGAGATCGACGACGTCCGAACGTTTTTCGGATCGTTTTCCTACAAGCCACTCGACTGGCTGACGCTCAGAGCCAGGTACGAATTCGAACAGTCAGATCGGGACTTTCACATAGTCACGCTGGCTTTGAGTCAAACCTACTGAGGTGGCGATGATGAACAAACACGCATCCAGACATCTGATTCCCATTGTCGTCATGGTGCTGATCACCGCCGCGGCTTCCGTGCCGTTCGCGGGAGAGAAGAAGGTTTTCTCCCACAAGCAGCACGCCGAGGAGGGCGCGGGCTGCACCGACTGCCACAACGCAGAAGGGACCGATGAACTGCCGGGCCTGTCCCGCGAAGCCTGCGAAGACTGCCACGACGAGGGGGCGCCGAGCTGGCGGCTGCCCGTCATGACCCGCCGGTTGCGGATCGAGTTTCCTCACAAGGCGCATACCGGTTCCCTGGAGTGCAGCGATTGTCATGAGAAGACCGCCGCAGAAGCCCAGCCCGCGGATAAGCCGCTGCTCGAGCAGCCGGATTGCACTGCCTGCCACCAGGAGAACGACGTGAAGGTGTCCGAGAGCAAATGCGCCGCGTGTCACGGCGAAGATCGGCATGCCATTCCGCCGGAGGATCACAAGCGGTCGTGGCTCACCCGGCACGGCACAGAATCACAATGGAGGGTCTTCGACCGGCACGGCAAGGACTGTTCCCTCTGCCATCGCTCGGACATCTGTCTGACCTGCCACAAGACCCGCAGGCCCAAGAGCCATACCGCATTGTGGAGAACACGCACCCACGGCCTCTCCGCCGCGTGGGACCGCGGCGCCTGCAAGACCTGCCACAACGCCGGCGCCTGCATCCGGTGCCATCGCTCCACGGCCCCTCTGAATCACAAAGGGGCCTGGAAGTCCACCCACGGTCTCGCGGCCCAGACGAGATCCAATGAGCATTGCGCGGTGTGCCACTCCTTGTCGAGGTGTGCTGCCTGTCATGTTGGAGCGGGACAATGAAAACGTCGAAGGTGAGTATGGCTGTTGGCCCTGTCGGCCGGATCGTAGTGGCGGCCTGCGGACTGGTCGGCTCTTTCTTTCTAGGTTGTGAGAAGGACAGGCTCGCGGACGGACTGCCGCCGGAGATCAACTGTTCGACCTGCCATGGCAGCCCGGAGAACCCGGCCCCGCCGGTCTCCCTTTCGGGCTCGAAAGACACGACCGATCCGGGCGTCGGGGCCCACAAGTCCCACGTGCGCGAGGGCGCGATCAGCCGCAAGATCGAATGCACGGAATGCCACCTCGTTCCGGAATCCGTGGATGCCGACGGACACGTGGATGATGCCCTGCCCGCGGAGATAACCTGGGGCGAGCTAGCCACGACCGAGGGATTGGATCCGGTGTGGGATCGGGAAAACGAGCGCTGTTCGAGCACCTACTGTCACGGTGCATCGCTTTCGGGCGGCAGCAACACCGAGCCCAAGTGGACGGTGGTAGACGGCACCCAGAAGGCTTGTGGAACCTGCCACGGCAACCCGCCTCCGTACCCGCATCCAGATCGAAGGTACTGCCACACCTGCCATGGCGAGACCGTGACCGCCAACGGAACCATAGACGTCGCCGGAGGCCACCACCTCGATGGCGAGCTGGACTCGCTCAGCGCCTGCAATACTTGCCACGGAAACGAGGACAGCCCGGCGCCGCCGGTTTCAGTGAGCGGTTCCAGCGATACCTCCGACACGGAAGTGGGGGCGCACCAGTCGCATCTTTCCGACGGATTGGTTCGCCAGGCGGTGGCGTGCGATGAGTGCCACGTGGTGCCAGCGGCTAGTGACGCCGAGGGTCACCTCGACGATTCCCCGGCCGAGGTCGTCTGGGGTACGCTGGCGACCGCGCAAGATCAGGCTCCCCGGTGGAACCGGAATGACAACCGCTGTGCGAGTGTCTACTGCCACGGATCGAGCCTCTCGGGTGGCAGCAACACCGCGCCCGTCTGGACGGTCGTGGACGGCACCCAGGCGACCTGCGGCACCTGTCATGGAAACCCGCCCGCGGGGCCCCATCCCATATACACCGACTGCGATCGCTGTCATCCCGATACTGTGGACGAGTCCGGCCAGATCATCCTGGCCAGCGGCCGTCACATCGACGGCATCCTGGATTCCGTGGTACTCGCCTGCAACGCCTGCCACGGCGGCCCGGACAGCTCGGCGCCGCCCGTGGACACCCGGGGCAACTCGGCGACCACTGAGCGCGGCGTGGGGGCGCACCGGGAACACCTGGGACCCAGCGACTGGCACGCCGAGATCGGCTGCGACGAGTGCCACCTGGTGCCCTCGTTGCTGCAGGATCCCGGCCACGCCGACACTCCACTGCCGGCGGAACTGACCTGGGGTGCCCTGGCGACCGCAGACGACTCCCAGCCCGGCTTCGATCAAGCAACCGCCACCTGCAGCGGGGTGTATTGCCACGGGGCCACCCTGAAGGGGACCGGCTCCAACCGGAGCCCGAACTGGACCAACGTCGGCGCCAGCGAGGCCGCCTGCGGAACCTGCCACCAGACCCCGCCGGAATCCGGCGGCCATCCCCAGATAGACGACTGCTCACTCTGCCATGAGTGCGTGGCCGAGGACGCGCAGACGATTCGTACAGACGGCGCCTACCTCCATATCAATGGGGAGAACAACCTGGAACCTCTGGGCTCCTGTCCTCCGCCTTGATCGCCGCCCTGGGGCAAATGACCCATTCTTGGGGGTTTCTTCGGGCCAGGGGCCAGGACGCCACTCGTCACGCCGCTCCCGGCGCAGCAGGTTTACTTGCTCGGCCAAAAGCCCCATCATGAAAATGGGCTATTTGCCCCTTTTCTATTGCCATGGATATTGTCTTTGTGTATCATGCTACACTCAGTCTATGGAGTTGCTGTACTTATCCGGTCAGATCCGAGTGAAAGGTTGACCAGACCATGTTCAAAACCCTGACCGGACGCCTGGCCGTCTTCTTTGTCGCGGCCACTGCTGTCACCCTGGGACTGATCGCATTCATCGAGCACTCCATCCACGGCGCCCGCATCCACCAGACCAGCATGGAGCACTACCGGATCGTCGCCAGCCAGACCCTGGGCATCATGTTGCTGGCGATGGAGCGCGAGCCTCCGGGATCCATCGATGAGTTCCTGGCCTTCGTGTGCGGTAAAAACAGCGTCGAGTTGATCCGCGTCCTGGACACCTCGGGAACCATCAAGCACTCGAGCCGCCCCGCGGAGATCGGTGAGACGTCCAGGCCGATCGACCCGGGCTGGCTGGCGAGGGGACAGGTGGACCTGGCCGCCGAGGAGAGGGACGAACGGACGGCGGTGACCATCCTCGATCCGATCGTCAACGAGGCCAGATGCCAGCGCTGTCACACGGAGGGCCCCATCAACGGTGTCTTCGAGGTGCGGCTCGACGCGACCGAGACGACAAAAAGCCTGCAGGCCGAACAGTGGACGCTGATGACGGCCATGGGCCTCTCGATGCTGCTGGTCTTCGGCCTGCTCTGGCTCCTGTCCCGCAGGTTCTTGATCCGGCCGGTTCGGACCCTGCTCGCCTCTATGCGACGGGTCGAAAACGGCGACCTGAACGAGAAGGTGCAGCTGGGATCACCGCGGGAGTTCGCGGAGCTGGGGTCCCAGTTCAACGCCATGGTCGAGAAGCTGCAGACCGCCAGGGAGCAGGCCGACAGGTACTACCAGGAGAGCATGGCCCGGGCCGATCGTCTGGCCACCGTGGGAGAGCTGGCCACTGCAATGGCCCATGAGATTCAAAATCCCCTGGCCGGGCTCTCCGGCGTGATGCAGATACTGCGCAAGGAGCCGGCCCTGAGCGATCGGAAAGAGATCATCGACGAGGCCCTCTCCACGGTGGACCGGCTGGGCAAGACGGTCAACGACCTGTTGAACTATGGCCGGCCCCCCAAGCCGAAGTATCATAGCTGCGATGTGAACCGCATCGTCAAGGCCTCGCTGGCGCTCGTCCGGCAACGGCATTCCGAGAACAACAAAGTGAAGATCGTCGAGGAGTTCGGCTCCGATCTTCCCATTACCTGGGTGGATCTTCACCAGATGCAGCAGGTCCTGCTCAACATCTACCTGAATGCCATCCAGGCCATGCCCGACGGGGGAACCATGACCGTGAGAACCTCGTACGACGAACACAGGGATCACCGGTACGTGCGCATCTCCGTGTCCGACACCGGGCAGGGCATCTCGGAAGACAACCTCGGAAACATCTTCAAACCCTTCTTCACCACCAAGAACCGAGGCACGGGTCTGGGCCTGGCCATCTCGAGAGGCATACTCGATCAGCACGGAGGGAGCATCCAGATCAGCTGCCAGGACGGTCGCGGAACCACCGCAACGATCGACATTCCCATCGAGGACAGCCGGGCAATGGGAGAAGTCGCGCCGGGGGATGAAGGGGGCAAGTGATGGCCGGGACTGCCAAGGTGCTGGTGGTCGACGACGAGAAGCTCATCCGCTGGTCACTGCGGGAGGCGCTGGGCGACCTGGAGTACGAGGTGTTCGAGGCCGCCGACGGCCGCCGGGCCCTCGAACAGATGGCCGTGGACATGCCGGATGTGGTGCTCCTGGACCTCCACTTGCCCGGCAGAAGCGGGATGGATGTGCTCGGCGAGATCCGCAAGAAGCACCCCGAGTGCGCGGTGGTCGTCATTTCCGCGGACGGCACGCAGGATTCCGCCGTGGAGGCCATGAAGCTCGGGGCCGTCGACTACATACGAAAGCCGTTCCAGACCGAGGACGTCAAGCTGCTGGTGACCCGTCTCACCGAGAAGATCCGGCTCCAGCACGAGGTCGACCATTACCGGGATCGCGAGAAGCGGCTGTACGGGCTGGACAGCCTGGTGGGCGTGTCCCGCCAGGTGAAGGACATTCGCGTCCTGATTTCCAAGATCGCCACGTCGGATGCCACCAACATACTCGTGGAAGGTGACAGCGGCACCGGGAAGGGCCTGGTGGCCAGGATCATTCACAATACCGGCCGGAGGCAGAAAAAGCCGTTCATGGAGGTGAGCTGCACGGCGCTGACCGAATCCCTGGTCGAGTCGGAGCTTTTCGGCCACGAGAAGGGTGCCTTCACCGACGCCAAGGCGACCAAGAAGGGGCTCTTCGAACTGGCCCACGGCGGGACCATCTTCCTCGACGAGGTCGGGGACATGCCGCTGGCCAGCCAGGCCAAGCTGCTGCGGGCCATCGAGGATCGCATGTTCAAGAGGGTGGGCGGAGTCCGTGACATCCGGGTCGATATACAGGTGGTGGCCGCGACGAACCGCGACCTGGCCGAGGCGGTGGCCGAGGGCAGGTTCCGCAAGGACCTCTTCTACCGGCTGGCCGTGCTCAAGATCCCGCTCGCTCCGCTCAGGACCTGCCCCGAGGACGTCCCACACCTCTGCCGCCACTTCATAGCGCACTTCAACAAGGAATTCCGCCGCAACTACGAGCGGGTCTCGCCCAGGGCCCTGGAGATCCTCACTGAGTACCACTGGCCGGGAAATGTCCGCGAGGTGCGTAACGTCGTCGAGCGCGCCATGATCCTCGAGGACAAGAAAGAGATCCTGCCCGAGGATCTGCCGGCAGACCTGACGCACGGGAAGGAGAGGAGCCCGCGGCCGATGACCATCGACCTGCCGCCGGAGGGCGTCTCGATCGAGGAAGTGGAACAGGGTCTGATAGCCAGGGCCCTCGATCTCGCCGACGGCAATCAAAGCCGGGCCGCCAAGCTTCTGCGAATCTCCCGCGATACCCTTCGCTACCGGATCAAGAAGTACGGCCTCACCCGCGATGCTCCATGAGCGCACCCCGGATACTTTTCGCGGTTTTCGCACGCCTGGCCGACACCTGGGCGGGCAAATCCCTCGCGCGGCATTTTTTTTGCATAACTTTCTTGATTTCGTCCGAACAACCGCGGTACTAGCCGCCCGGAGCGCAAATAGTTCATGAACTCTATAGATAAAGTGACTCTGGTTGTCGTCCTTGGGTTGACGCTGGTGTTCGGAACCGGGGCAAACACGGTCGAGGACTGTCAGGAATGCCACGACGACGAAGACCTGACCATCGAACGTGACGGTCGCGAGGTCACGGCGCAGATCGACGCCGAGAGGTTCGGTGGGTCCGTGCACGGAAAGCTCCGCTGCGGCGAATGCCACACGGATCTGGACAGGGCGGAGCTGCCGCACGACGACGTGGAGATCGGCCGGGTCGACTGCGAGAGGTGCCACCAGAAGGTGGCCGGGATCTACCGGCGGAGCCTGCACGGTCGGGCTCACGAGTCGGGGGAGAAGCTGGCTCCGCATTGCCAGGATTGCCACGCATCCCACTACGTGGCGAAGATCGGATCGCGCGCATCGGCGGTTTCCAAGTTCAAGATTCCTTTCGTGTGCGGGCGCTGCCACAAGGAGGGCACCGCGGTCAGCCGCACCTTCGACATCCCCCAGGAGAAGATCCTCGCTCACTTCTCGCAGAGCATCCACGGCGAGGGCTTGTTCAAGCAGGGCCTGCTGGTCACCGCTGTGTGTACCGACTGCCACACCTCCCACAACGTGCTGCCCCACACCGATCCCGGCTCGTCAATCCATAAGAAAAACGTGTCCCGAACCTGCCAGAGGTGCCACGGTCTGATCGAGCAGGTCCACAGGAAGGTGATTCGCGGCGAGCTGTGGGAAAAGGAGCCCCACAAGGTGCCGGTCTGCGTCGACTGCCACTCGCCCCACAAGGTCCGCAAGGTTTACTACGAGCTGGGGATGTCGGACCAGGACTGCCTGGTCTGTCACGGTGAGCAGGACCTCTCGACCGTCCGGGACGGAGAACGGATCTCGCTGTTCGTCGATCTCGACAAGATGAAGGGCACCGCCCACGCCGCGGTGGCTTGCGCCCAGTGCCACACCGGGATCAACCCGGTGGAGAAGAGGCCCTGCGCCACCATCAAGGCGCGTGTGGACTGCTCCATCTGCCACGCCGAGGTGGTCGCCGAGCACGCCACCTCCACCCACGGAAAGCGGCTCGCGAGGGGCGATACAAACGCCCCCGGCTGCAAGGACTGTCACGGAGCCCACGGGATCCGATCTCGTTCGGACACCGCCTCGCCCACCTACCCAACGAACGTGCCCGAACTGTGCGGAAACTGCCACCGGGAAGGCAGCAAGGCGGCCCAACGCTACAAGGGCGACGAGCACGATATCGTCAAGAACTACGTGATGAGCATCCACGGAAAGGGCTTGCTCGAGAGCGGCCTGGTGGTCACCGCCATGTGCACCGACTGCCACACCGCCCACCACGAGCTTCCGCACGATGACCCGCAGTCCAGCATCAACCCGGACAACGTGGCCGATACCTGCGGCAAGTGCCACCACGGGATCTACGACAAGTTCGTCGAGAGCATCCATTTCACGCTGAGGGGCAAGACCGACAAGGATCTTCCACACTGCAACGATTGCCACTCGTCGCACACCATCGCCCGGACCGACCTGGACGACTTCAAGAAGGTCATCATCGACCAGTGCGGGCGGTGCCACGAGGAGACCAATACATACTTCGACACCTTCCACGGCAAGGTGTCCAAACTGGGTTACAACGCCACGGCCAAGTGCCACGACTGCCACGGATCGCACGAGATCCTGCCCACCTGGGATCCCGCCTCGACCCTGTCGCGCCAGAACATCGTGGCCACCTGCGCCAAGTGCCACCCGGGATCTCACCGGCGCTTCGCCGGCTACCTGACCCACGCCACCCACCACGACCGGGCGAAGTACCCGATCCTGTTCTACACCTTCTGGTTCATGTCCATCCTGTTGATGGGGGTGTTCGGCTTCTTCGGCGTCCACACCCTGCTGTGGCTGCCGCGATCGCTCAGGGAGCGCCTGAAGCACAAGGCGCACAAGGCGCAAAAGGAGGAAAAGGAGCTGATAGCTCGGGCGAAAGGCAAGCAGGTCAAGCGCTTCGACCGCTTCGAACGCCAGCTGCACTTCCTGGTGATCATCAGCTTTCTCGGCCTGGCCCTGACCGGCATGACCCTGAAGTTCTCGTACCTCGAATGGGCGCAGAGCCTGTCGCACCTGCTCGGGGGGTTCGAGTCAGCCGGTTTCATCCACCGGATCTGCGCCCTGATCACCTTCTTCTACTTCGGCGCCCACCTGCTCGATGTCTACCGCAAGAAGCGCCGGGCCAAGACCACCTGGCGCAAGTTCCTGTTCGGCCCGGAATCGCTGCTGCCGAACAGGAACGACCTGGTCGAGTTCGGCGCTTCGGTGAAGTGGTATCTGGGCCAGGGCCCGCGGCCCGAGTACGGGCACTGGACCTACTGGGAGAAGTTCGACTACCTGGCAGTATTCTGGGGGGTGGCCATCATCGGCTTCTCCGGCCTGGTGCTGTGGTTCCCCGAGTTCTTCACCCGCTTCCTGCCCGGCTGGTCGATCAACGTGGCCACCATCGTCCACTCGGACGAAGCCCTGCTGGCCGCCGGATTCATCTTCACCATCCATTTCTTCAACACCCACTTCCGGCCCGAGAAGTTCCCCATGGACACGGTCATCTTCACCGGTCAGGTCTCGCTCGAGGAGTTCATAGCCGAGCGACCGCGCGAGTACCGGCGGATGGTCGAGGCCGGAGAGCTGGAGAAGAACCTGGTAGATCCGTTGCCGCCGGTGGTGGTTCGGACCATGAAGATATTCGGAGGCATCGCGCTGACCGTCGGCCTGGCACTGGTCGTGCTGATCATCTACGCGGAGGTATTCGGTTACCGCTGATTCCGGAGCTTCTTCAGCGGCGCTAGATGCGGAACTCCGCCAGCTCCCCAGAATTCAGGCCGGGGCCGACAATGAAGTGCTCGCAATTCTCGCCGGCGGTCATCCGCACGCGCACTTCAGGCGCTCGGACTTTCGGGGCGTAGGTCCGCAGCAGTCGGCCGAGCAGTCGTCGATCCCCGACTCCCGGTTGCCCGCAGGCCAGCATCAGCGGCCCTTTGTGATCGGCCAGTTCCAGAAGCGCTGAGCTCCGGCAAAGAGCCGCCAGACGGCGGTTCTCCGCCTCGTCCCTGCCAATGATCACCCTGAGGCGTTCGTGCAGGCGGAAGTGCCGCCCCAGGGTGGTCAGCTTCACGTCCACCAGGTCGTAGTCCGGCAGGTGGCGGAACAGGTCCTCGACCCGCCTGGCGATGTTGGGATCCGTCAGCAGACAACCGCCGCCCCCGCACGAGAACAGCTCGATCCCCTCGCGCCGGGCCAGCGCGAGCTGCTCCTTTCTCGAGCGGCCCTGGATGGCCAGCAGGCGTTCCCGGTCCACCAGGCCCTCGCGCTCCGGAAGGGTAGGCTCCAGGTGGCGCGCGCTCAAGGGTCTTAGCAATCGCCCCGCAAGGCCGCTCTCCCGCTCCACCAGCTTCAAGGCGCGCAGGTGCTGCGACATGGGCCGCTGGCCCAACACCTCGCCGGTGGCCACGAAGGCGGCTCCGACCTCCTCCATCAGCCCGCGCACCTTGCGAAGCATGAAGATCCGGCAGTCGATGCACGGGTTCAGGCCGCGGCCGTAACCGAACCGCGGCCGCTCGACCACTTGCAGGTACTCGGCGCCCTTGGCGAGCACGCAAAGCTCCACACCCAGCTCCCGCGCCACCCCGGCGGCCAGGTGGCAACTGCCATGCCGGCGCGGGCTACAGGTACAGAACGGGCTGGTGAAGTTGACCGCCAGCACCTCGATCGCCTGTTCCTGCAACAACCTGACCGCCAGCGTGCTGTCCAGCCCGCCCGAAAGCAGGACGATGGCCTTGCAACCTCCAGAACTCGATCGCGAACCCACCTTCAACTCCTCGGTCACCTCAAGAGCCGTCAGCACAAACCGTCATGATGCACCACATACCATATACTTGATAGACTAAGTATATTCCAAAGTCCAGGAAAATAGTCTACTATCCTCCTTTTTCGATATAATATCCCGTATTATCAATAGAATCCTTTTCTTTACAAGATGTCCGGCATCTGGTAAAAAACACTTGATGATCGACAAAGTCATCGGCCTTATGGATCTGGGGAAACCCTTCTGTCTCGCCACGGTCGTGACCTCCACCAACCCTGATGTACGACCCGGCCGGAAGGCGATCGTGTTGGAGGACGGATCCATGGAAGGGGGAACCGGATCGGCGCAGGCGGATGCTACCCTGCGCGGTCTGGCCCTGGAGACTCTCGGAGGGAACGAGCGGCGCACGGTCGAGCTTCAAGCCGGCGTTCGGGTTTTCCTCGATGTTCTCTCGGGTGAGGCCAAGCTCCTGGTCTGCGGCGCGGGCCACATCGCCCTGTCGCTTGCCCGCTTCGCCCGCGAGACCGGATTCCATGTGACGGTGCTGGATGACCGCTCCGACTACGCTCATCCGTCACGCTTTCCCGGCTGTGATGTGATTGCGAAAAACTTCCCCGGCGCCCTGCGCGACATGTCCCTTGGCCTCTCCACCTATGTCGTCGTCATCACGCGCGGCCACGAGCACGACGTCGAGTGTCTCGTCGAAGTGTTGCGCAAGAAATGTGCCTACGTCGGCCTGATCGGAAGCCGCCGAAGGGTCCGATTCGTCCTGGACATACTGGACCGGAAGGGTGTCCCGAAGGAAAGGCTGGCGGAAGTCTTCACACCCATCGGGCTCTCGATCGGGTCCGAATCGCCCGAGGAGATCGCCCTGTCCATCGCGGCCGAGCTGGTTTGCGTGCGCAGGGCAGGAGCTGGCAGGGCACTTGCCCTGCGGGCCGCCGCCGGAGATTGCAAATGAACGACCGGGAGATCTTTCTGAAGATCGCACAGCTTCAAGAACGCGGCGCTGCCGCGTGCCTCGCCACCATTGTCGACGCCGCCGGTTCAACCCCGCGCGATATAGGCGCGAAGATGATCGTGTGTGCCGACGGTACCGCATTCGGATCCGTGGGCGGAGGATGCGGGGAGAACCGGATCAGAAGCGCCGCGCTGCGCTGCATGCTCAGCGACCGAAAGCCGGTGCTCCTGGAAGTGGACCTGTCGGACGAACTGGGCACCAGGGACGGGGATGTATGCGGAGGAAAGATGTGGATCTTCGTGGAACCGCTTTGTAGCACCGTGTGGCATGAGAATTGCATTTTGAGAGCTTCGCCCGTGGAGGTTTGATCATGTTCAGCAGCAAGACTCAGGAAATCCTTTGCAACTCCACACTCGATCCCATCCCCATGACCCGGCTGAGCACCCTGTCCACTGATTGGGCCAATATCTGGATAAAGAGGGAGTGGACCAGCCCGGAGGGGCCCGACCCCGTCCGCTCCATCAAGAGAAAGCCCGCCTGCCTGCTGTTTTCCGACATCATCGAGAAGCGCTACGCGGACGAGAACAAACTGCTCATCTCGGCGACGTCGGGGAACTTCGGCATCGAGATCGGTTTGCTATCCCTGGCCTGCGGTTACTCGTTCTTCGCCGTGGTCCCCGCGTTGACCCCCGAGTACAACCTGGAGGTGATGCGCGCGCTGGGGATCCACGTCATCAAGACGACCGAGCGGAATGCCTGTCCGCGGGAGTTCTCCGTCTTCTTCGTGCGAGGGTACGCGCACGAATTCCACCACCGGCTGGTGAACGTGGAGCAGTACAACAGCTGGCTCAACCCTCTGGCGCACAGCCTGACCACCGCAAAGGAGATCTTCGAAAGCTCCACCGGCATGGTGGACCACGTCGTGGCTTCGGTGGGATCCTGCGGAACCATCTGCGGAATCAAGCAGTATCTGATGTCCACCGGCCGGAAGGTCAACGTGGTCGGGGTTCAGCCGGCGCTGCACCACGCCGTGCCGGGAACCCACATCGTCAAGGGGAAATGCAAGTGGTCACCGGAGAACTACTCGCCGGCGGTATTGCCGAATGAATCCATCCATGTGGCCGACACCGTGGACGCCTATGCATTCACGGCGAAGCTGTGGGAGATGGGAATCCCCGCGGGACCCTCGACCGGCATGGCCCTGGCGCAGGCCTATCGAATGGTCCATCACGAAGGGGCGATCGGAAACATCGTGGTGATATCCCCCGACAGCAACTTCAAGTACGGGGATCTCATCTCGGAGCGACTCGAGATCCTGCAGGACCAGATCACCGATCGCTACCCGGAGCTCGAGCTTGAAGGCACGATCGAATTCTACATCAAGCAGCTGGCGCTGTGGGCCGGCATCAAATGGATGATCGACAGGGTGCACGAGTGCTACCCCCATGCCGGCGAGGGAAAGTTCTTCGAGGTGCGGGACATCGAAGACATCGTCGCCGGCCACCACGACGTGGCTCCCCGTGTCCGGACGCAGACATAGCCCGGTCACGCCGGCACCAGGTTCTGGATCTCTCTGTCCGGGTTCTGCGGTTCCAGGCGCAGCAGCCATCCGGCCCCTTCGGAATCCCGCCCGGCCAGCCCGGCATCCTCTGCCACCTCCCGGTTGACCTCCACCACCCGGCCGCTCACGGGAGCGTGCAGGGAGTGCTCCACCCCGTCGGCCGCCCGGATCACCGCGAACACCCTGCCCTGCTCGAGCAGATCACCCGTGCCCGGAAGCTCGAGGCCCGTAACTCTCCCGACGGTGGAGGCAAACACACGCGCCATCCCCACCCGGACCATACCGTCCGGCTCCATTCCGACCCAGGAGTGGTCGGGAATATAGTAGACGGACTTCGAGGATCCGGATGAAGCGGCGGACCCGGACGGCTGCTGCTCACCGCTCCCCCTTCGAACGGCACGGACCACCACACTGCGCAGTTCCTGGCGGGTGAACGGCTTGGTAATATACTCGAAGGCACCGAGCCGCTTGGCTCGCAACGCGGTCTCGATGGTCGGATATCCGGTTACCATGATGGTCTGCGCCCTGGATCCCATGCCGCGGATGCGGTCGAGGAGTTCCAGGCCGTCCGTACCCGGCATCATCAGGTCGGTGATCACCAGGTCGTAAGGGGAGGACTCCAGGAGCTTCAAGGCATCATCCGCGCACTGGACGGTGTCAATATGGTAGTCGTCCTTTCGCAACGCCTTGCGCACGGAGTCCAGAACAATTTCCTCGTCGTCGACGGCCAGAATACGCTTATCCATCGGCATCCTCCTCCTTGGGCTGCTCTATGCTTCTGACGACCGGGAGCACAACCCGGAAGGTGGCACCCTTCCCGGGCACGCTCAGGAGATCGATGGTGCCGCCGTGCTGCTGGACAATGCCCAGGCAGACGGCCAGTCCGAGACCGTTGGTCTTTCCGCCCTTTGTGGAGAAGAAGGGCTCGAAGATGCGCGAGCGGATGTCCGGTGGTATCCCGGGCCCCTCGTCTTTCACCCAGAACTCCACCTGGCTTCCGCCGCCCGTCAGCCGGGCTCCCAGGTCGATGGCTCCCTCTTTTGGCATGGCCTGCTGGGCGTTGACGATCAGGTTGACCAACACCTGCTGAATCTGGATCGGGTCCACCCGGATGGCCGGCAGGCCCTTCTCCACGTTCAGTTCGATGCGGATGTTGCGAAAGGCAGCCTGGCGCGCGACCACGTCCAGCGCTTTTTCTATCAGGTCGCCGGGACTGATATAGGCGAGGGATGGGGCGTCCTGGCGGGCGAAGTCCAGCAGGTTGCGCACGATCTGCCGGCACTGCAGCGCCTGGTGCACAATCACCTCGTAGTCCTTGCGGCGCGGGTCGGTGGAATCGGCGTCCTCCATCAGATCCTCGGCATACGACAGGATGCCCGTGAGCGGATTGTTGATCTCGTGGGCCACGCCGGCCGCGAGCTTGCCCATGGAGATGAGACGCTCGGACTGGATGAGGCCCTGCTGTACGGTGGACAGCTGCCGGCTCATGGCGTTGAACGATTCGGCCAGCTCACCGAACTCGTCACGGACGCGCGCCGGTATGCGATGTCTCAGGTCGCCGTCGGCGACGCGTCGGATGCCGCCAAGCAGGTCGCGCATGGGTCTCCGGAACCGGCGAGCCAGGGCGAACCAGAGCAACGCCCCCCCCAGCAGAAGGGCCGCCAGCGACACACCGACCATCACGATCTCGCTTCGTGTGAGGGCCTCCTCCACGTCTTCCAGGGACAGGCTCACGTCGATGACGCCGAGGACCTCGGATCCGGCATCCCTCCGGTGGCAGGCCCGGGTAATGCATCCCGGTTCGGCCAGGACCGGAGTGAAGGCCCGCATGGTGTCGCCCTCACGGATGGTGCGAAGTTCGGGGGCGAGGGTTCCGGGTGAAACGGTCTCATCGACGCCCACGTGGCAGATGGCACAGCCAGGTGTTCCGCGTTCCACCAGGCGGTGCAGATCGCTCTCGCGGGTGGACATGGTGATCCGGCCCCGGTGTTCGATCAGGCGGATGCGATCGATTCGTGTGTCGCTGGCGACCCGCTCGATGCTGTCACGGATCTCCTGCCGCTGGTTTTGCATCATCCCGTAGCGCAGACTGCTGTGCAGGGTGTCGCTGACCAGCGACAGGCCGCGCCGTACCTCCTCCAGCAGCCACTCCCGCTGCAACCTGAGAGACAACCAGGTCGACAGACCCGTGAGAACCGCCATGACCAGGACGACCAGCAAGGTCAGCTCGAAGGCCGCGCTTCTGGATCGCATCGGTTGCTCCCCCGCCCCCATCTCAACCGCCGATCGAGCGATCGTCCGTGGCCCGGGGCTCTGTGGGCCAGCCCATTGCAGCGGCGCAATTCTCCAGGTCGCTCAGGATCTGGTCGACGCTGTCGTAATAGACCCGGGTCCCGGCCGAGAAACGCAGCAGCACCTCGTTCAGCTTGTCGGGAATGCAGGGAAATACCTTGCGCAGGTTCATCACCCGGTGCGAGTAGAGCGCCGAGGCGTCGTCCCCCACAAGGCTTCCGGCCAACTCCGGGCGTGCCGACAGAACCTCCCGGAAGGTGACGAAACCCTTCCCGGCGATGCAGTGCAAGATGTTGCCGAGGCTCCACACGTCGTGGTCGGGGAAGTCCTGGTCCAGGTCGAAGTCGATCCACCTGAACCTCCCCGTCTCCCGCTCTACGAGGATGTGGTCGTTGCGGATGTCACCGTGGCACAGGCCCGCTTCATGGAGACGGGCAATGCCCCGGAAGCACTCCAGGACATTGGCCAGGATGTCCGGAAACAGGGTCTGAAAGTACTGCTCGTGCGACGGCTTCATCTCGCGCAGGTGGCCGAGCAGATCTATTCCCGGGATGAAATCGATGACCCGAACGAGGTTGCCGCCGGAATCCCGCGCGGTGTGGCCCTGCATGAAGCGCGGGTCTCCCCGGACGAGTTGAAGAACCCGGCCCTCCTTCTCCTCGCTGCGGACGCACCGGACCTGGATGGTGCCGACGCGCACGTTGAACTCCTCGTGAAAGATGAGCTTGAGGACATGCGTCCGACCGGTGTCCAGGGCCAGCGCGCGCTTGACCCAGAACTTGGGCTGGTCTTCCAGCCCGAACCGTCCCTCCCGCTCGTTGCATCTGACCAAAAAGAGCTTTCCCCGGAGGTCGATGAAGTGGTCCCGCTCGATGGACATGAAATTCGTGGTGTCTTCGAAGATCACCACCCGATCTGGCGGAGCCCGGTCCGTGAATCGCCGCACCTGGCGGTTTATCCACGCCATTTTTTCACTGGAAGGTCCGGTCATGACTCTAGATTTTAGCAATTCCCATGCCAGGAAGAGCACTACGTGATGCGTATGTTGGCGCCCCTTGTCCGGTCGTTCTATTTCGCCGCATGGCACGTAAATTGCTAGTATTTTTTCATTTATTACACCTCTTGAAGGACTGGACAGCCATCGTGATGGCGAGAAGAAAGACCTGGGCTGTTTTGTTGCTTACCGGGAGCTCCGTGTCGTTCGCAGCCTTGGGTCTCCTTGTCTTGACGGGCGCATCCGAGGGCTGGCCCACCTACAGCATGGTGTTGATGGGCGGGCTGGGCGCGGCAACCCTGGTCATGACTACCCTGGGGTTGGACCTGCTCCTGGCGATCCGGCAGACCGCCGGCGGCGAGTCGCTGCCGCCTGCGAGTTACCGGCACACCCACCGGCTGTTTATAGTCATCGGGCTGGTGGTCGTGGCGGCCGCCGTGGCCAAGCAGCTGGCCATTCCTCCAACCTTCGGCGAGCACGGGTTTTTCCGCCGAGCGGCGGTGGACGAGGCTCGCGCCTTCGTCCCTCGCCATATCGGTGAAAACGCCTGTGCCGAGTGCCACGAGGAGCAGGTTCGGCTGCACGACAAGGACGCCCACGCAACCGTCGAATGCGAGGTCTGTCACGGTCCCGGCTGGAAGCACGCCGAGGAGCCGGAAGAGTCGCCGGTGCTGGTTCCCAAGGGCAAAGAGTCCTGCCTGGTCTGCCACCGGAATCTTCCCGCCCGGCCCGGCGCCTTTTCGCAGGTACGCTGGCGCGAGCACTACCGGTTCGTCGGAGTCAAGGACCTGAGCATCGACTGCACGCGCTGCCATGACCCCCACGAACCCCTTTTCATGGACCGGGATCTCAGAACGGCCAGGCTGCACCCCTTGATTCACCGGTGCCGGGATTGCCACATCAACAGGGTCGACGAGAACCTTCCCAGGCCGGAGCGCCACCCGGCGATATTCGAGTGCAGCTACTGCCACAAGGATGTGGTGCAGGACTTCTCCAGGCGCTCTCACGCCAAGGTGCGCTGCACCACCTGCCACCTCTTCATCAAGAAATCGGAATTCGCCGGACGGATCGTCCGGGATGCCGATCCCCGTTTCTGCTTGCTGTGCCACCGGGAAGCCGATTTCAGAAGCTCGAGCGCACCGCCGGGAATCGACTGGAACAACCACCTGGATGATGTCGGTTCCGGGCCCGAGGATGAGAAAAAACAACAGAAAAAACGCTGCATCGACTGCCACCGCGATCGCATCCACAGGCCGCTAGAGGAACAGAACGATGAGCCGTAAACGCGAGTGGACCCGCCGTGAGATGTTGAAGCTGCTTGCCTCAGGCTCGGGGCTTTTCCTGGTGCATTGCGGCCCGATCCCGCCCCCGAGGAACAACGAGTCGGACTACGACTGGACCAGGCACTACTGGGGTTTCGCCGTGGACACCACCCTATGTATCGGCTGCTGCGCCTGCATGCGCGCCTGCCGGTCCGAAAACGACGTCCCCAGGGGGAATTATCGCACCTGGGTGGAGCGCTACCGGACGGACCCCGATGACGAGGTGTCCGTGGACGTGGCCACCGACGGCGAACACGTGTTCGGCGAGGCAAGCGGAGCGGTGGTGAAGGCATTCTTCGTGCCCAAGCTGTGCAACCACTGTGAAAAACCCGTCTGCAACCAGGTCTGCCCGGTGGGCGCCGCCTACAGGACCGAGGACGGCGTGGTGCTCGTGGACCAGAAACACTGCATCGGATGCGGCTACTGCGTCCAGGCCTGCCCCTACGGCAGCCGCTTCATCAATCCGAGGACCCACCTGGCCGACAAGTGCACGTTCTGCTACCACCGCATCACCAGAGGGCGGCCGCCCGCCTGCGTGCTGGCCTGTCCGAAGGAGGCCCGGCTGTTCGGCGACCTGAAGGATCCCTACAGCAGTCTTTCGATCATCTTGAGACAGCGGCGCTATCGTGTGCTCAGGCCCGAGATGGGAACCCACCCCAAGTGCTACTACCTCGGCCTGGACCGGGAGGTGGTCTAGTGGACTTCGTCTTCCCCAACGAGGTGAACGTCACCTGGACGACGATGATCGTGCTCTATCCGTACATCACCGGCCTGGTGGCCGGCGCCTTCATCGTATCATCCCTCTACCACGTCTTCGGCCGCAGCGACTTGAAGCCGGTGGCCCTCTTCTCCCTGGCCTCGGCCTTCGTCTTCCTGCTCTTTGCCACCTTGCCGCTGCTCGTCCACCTGGGCCACCCGGAGCGCGCCTTCAACATCATGATCACCCCGAACTTCTCCTCGGCCATGGCCGGGTTCGGGTACATCTACCTGGCCTACCTGCTGCTGGTGGTCCTGGAGATCTGGTTCGTGTTGCGCTCGGAGTTCATCCGGCGCGCCCGCGAAAGGGGCCCGGTGGCCTGGCTCTGCCGTGCCATTTTGCTCTTCGACCTGCACGAAGACGAGGCCAGCAGGCGGGCGGACCGCAAGCTCGTCCGGCTCCTTGCCGGGCTGGGCATCCCGCTGGCCTGCCTGCTGCACGGCTACGTGGGCTTCCTCTTCGGAGCTCTGAAGGCCAACCCGTGGTGGTCCACGCCGTTGATGTTCGTCATCTTCGTCTTCTCGGCCATCGTCTCGGGAATAGCGGTCCTGATTTTCCACTACTTCGTCGTCTCCTGGATCAACGGCTGGAAAGTGGACCAGCCCTGCGTACGGGCCCTGAGCAGGTACCTTTGGGGTTTCATGATCGTCGCGGTGGCCCTGGAGCTCCTGGAGATCCTCTCCATCGCCTACAAGCAGACCGAGGAGTGGGAGGTTCTCGGAAAACTGATCGAAGACAAGCTGTTTATCTCATACGTGCTCATGCAGTTCATGATCTTTTCGCTGATCCCCTTCATGCTCCTGGCCGTATGCGCCCTGTTCAAGCTCCGCGACCGGCTGGCCAACGCACTGACCTGGACGGCCGCCACCATGCTGCTCTTCCAGGTGCTGCTCATGCGCTGGAACGTGGTCATCGGCGGCCAGCTTCTGTCCAAGTCCATGCGCGGTTTCACCAGCTACTTCCCCGGCCTGTGGGAGAAAGAAGGCCTGGTGATGGCGGCGGTCATCTTCACCCTGCCTTTCGGAATCCTGTATCTGTTCCACCGGATCATCCCGCTCTTTCCCGGTGTCCAGCAGAAATCCCAGGCCCCGGCAGACCGGCAGTAGTGATCATTTTCTAGGGGGTGGGCGTGAACGAGGAAGCGGTCCAGCGGGAACTGCACCGGCTGAAGGCCGCTATCGAGCGCCTCGATCGACGCGTGGCCCGTCTCGAAAGCACGGGCGTGCACGAGGAGAAGACGGACGAGCTTGCCGAGGCTGCGCCTCCAACCAGCCCGCGGGACAGGGCATACCACGAATACTTCACGCGGCTGGCCGTGGTCTGCTTCGTGCTAGTGGGCGCCCTGGTACTCAGGATCGCCACCCACCAGGCATGGCTGGCTCCGCTCCCGGGCACCTCGCTGGGCCTGGTCTACTGTGCGGCACTGCTCGGCGCGCCGCGCCTGCTCCGACGGGTGAAGCTCGTCTCTCGACATGCCCAGGTCTTGCAATATTGCGGCGTCGGGCTCGCCCCGCTGATCGTGCTGGAGTCCGTCCACCGACTCCAGGCGCTGGGCACGCTCCCGGCGACGGCGATTCTTTTCGGCGTGGGCCTGGCGGGCGCCCTGCTGGGCGCCCTGGAAGGCCGGCGCGGCCTCTCCACCTCGAGCCTGGTATTTCAGCTTGCAGCCATCGCCGGCCTGGGCTTGATTCCGGAGGGCTCCTGCTGGCGGGCAGCCGCTCTTGGAGGGCTCGCCGCCATGGCCCTGGGCCTGGCCCACTTCAAGTCATGGCCTTCGCTGCGTCCCCTTGTCCTCGTGCCCGTCGAGATCGTGCTCGGCGCCGCCGTCCTGCTCACCGCCCGGCGTCCCGAGGTTCCGTCGGATGCGGCGCTTGCCCTGCTCCTGTGCGCCCTGGGCGTCTGGGTCCTGGTGGCCGCAAACCATGCCCTGCGGATCGACAGGCTCGCGGCCGGCGAGTCGGCCTGGCTGCCGGTGACCACCGTCTGGGCCTACGGGCTGGCCTTCTTCCACTCGCCCGGCACCGCGGCACCGGCGGGCGTCGGCCTCGCCGCGGTCCTGATGGCACTGGCCGCATGGCTGGGCTGGCGCCGCACACCGTGGGTCCGTTCCCTGATCGGCATGGCGACTTCGGGTGGTCTGCTCGCTGCACTGGTTCTTTTCCCTCTGGACCCCAGCGGTCTCGGACTGGCCGCCGCGGCGCTGGGCATGTTCGCCGCCGGCCACGCGACCAGGAGCAACTTCCTTGCGGTGCTGTCCCAGTTGCTGGCCGTGGGCGCTTTGGTCGCGGTCCTGGCCCGGGGCGAGCTGCTCGTCATGCCTGCGACAGACCTGGGCCATCGCCTGCTCTTGGGAAGCGGTCTGGGGCTGGCGCTGTATTGCCACTACCTGGCGGCGGCAAGTCGACGGGGACCCGAGGCCGGCCGCCTCCTGGCGTGGGTATCGCTGGTCTGCGGAACGGTGGTAGTCTTCTGCGTCCTGCGCTTGTGTGCCTTCGAACTGCTCGGCTCAGGCAGCTCGTTCCAGCTCTCCCAGACCATGCTGATTGCGGGATTTTCGATCCTTTCTCTGGCTATGGGAAAATGGTTGAATGGCAAGGTGTTTTCTACGCTGGGACTCGTCTGCCTTGCGCTGCTTGCGGCCAGGGTCGTGTTCCGGGACATGTTCTCCCTTCAAGGCCCGCACCTGGTGGGATCGGTGGCCTCCCTGGGCACGGCTTCGGTAATATGCTCCCTGGTGCTGAGAAAAAGGACATCAAGAACCAACAGCTAACCTGAGATGTCCCGCCTTCTCCAGGTAGAGCAGAACCTTCTGGGCCGCTTCCTCCGGGTTCAGGTGGGTGGTGTCGAGGACCACCTCGGCGTCCCCGGGCGCCTCGTAAGGATCGGAGACACCCGTGAAGTTCTTGATGATCCCGGCCCGGGCCTTGGCGTACATCCCTTTGCGGTCCCGCTGCTCGCACACCGAAAGCGGCGTGGAGACGTGGACCAGGAAGAAGCCTCCGCCCGCGGCGATCATGGACCGTACCTCCTTGCGGATCTCGTCGTAGGGGGCGATGGGCGCGCAGATGGCAATGCCGCCGTTCTTTACGATCTCCGAGGCCACGAAGCCGATCCTCAGGATGTTGATGTCCCGGTGCTCCCGGGAGAACCCGAGCTCCGAGGACAGGTGCTTCCTCACGATGTCACCGTCCAGCAACGTCACCGGCCGCGTGCCCATCTCCAGGAGTTTCACCACAAGCACGTTGGCCACCGTTGATTTTCCCGCTCCCGAAAGCCCGGTGAAGAAAACACAGAAGCCCTGCCGGCTTCTGGGAGGATGGGATTTTTTCAGCTCCCGGATCAGCTCTGGAAAGGAAAACCATGACGGGATCTTCCTCCCCTCCGCGAGCCTGTTTCGAAACTCGGTCCCGGAGAGGGTTCTCGCCTTGCTTCCTTGGGGCACCTGGTCCTCGGGTACATATACGTCCTGGTCCTCGAGGTAGACCATCGTCCTGAAGGGCACCATCTGGATGCACAGGCCGACCTGGTATCGCCCGATCAGCTCCTGGGCCTCATAGGGCCCGTAGAACGGCCGGCCCCTGGAGTCCGTCCCGGGGCCGGCGTGATCCCTTCCCACGATCAGGTGGGTGCACCCGTAGTTTCGGCGGATGATGGCATGCAGCAGGGCCTCTCTCGGGCCCCCCATGCGCATGGCCAGCGGCAGCAAGCTCAGCATGGCGGTGTTTCTTGGGTAGCGGGGAAGCAGGGCCTGGTAGCAGCGCACCCGGTCAAAATGGTTCAGGTCTCCCGGTTTGGTCATGCCCACCACCGGGTGGATGAGCAGGTTGGCTCCATGCTCCTTGGCCGCCCGGAAGGTGAGCTCCAGGTGGGCACGGTGCATCGGGTTGCGGGTTTGGAAAGCCACCACTCTACGCCAGCCTCTTTTTCGAAACTGGGCTCTCAGCTCCTTCGGGGTGTGGCGGAGCGGCCTGAAATCGTAGTGGACCGGAAGGGAAAGCCCGGAGAGCAGTCCGCCCACGTTCCAGGGAAGGGTCTTTCGGAGAAGACGCTCCACACCCGGATGATCGGGGTCGGTGGTGCCGAGAGTGAGCCTGGCCTCTTCCTCCCTGTCCGGCTTCCAGAGATCTTGAACTTCCATGACGGCAAGGGCCATCCCTTCCATATCTCGCAGCGCGAGCAGGGAGCCGACCTCGAGCCGCTCCGCGGTCTCGTCGTCCACATCCAGCGTTACCGGAAGGGGCCAGAGCGTCCCGTCCGAAAGCCGCATCCCGTCGCAGACCCCCTCGTAGTCCTTGCGGGTCATGAATCCCCGCAGGGGCGAGAAGGCGCCGTTGAGCAGCAACTCCAGGTCGCAGAGTTGCCAGGGGGTCAGATCCCAGGAGGGAATATCTCGCAACTTCTCCTTCAGCTCCTTCCTTCGATCTCCACCTGCGAACAGATCCACCAGTTCACCGCCGTAGGGCGCAATAAGGTGTGCGGGCATGGGATTTCTCCTCTTGGGGTCGCAGTCGCAGTCTATTCCGCGCCGGGAAGCAGGGCGCGCAGGGAGCCAGGCAGATCTTCCGGGCTTTCCTCCTCGTGCAGGACCTCGTGGCACAGGTCGCAGTCCTGCCTCAGGGTCTTGCCCTCCTTCGTCATGTGCTTATCGTTGTGACAACGGAAGCAGCCCCGCGTGTCTTCCTCCTCCCCCCGGTGCCCGAGATGGCTCGGATAGGTGTCCCAGCCGATCTTCATCTTCGGGAAGATGTTCTGGCGGTAAAGACCCGCCAGGGCACGCGCCGCCTTGTGGAGACTTTCTGGAGAAACTCCCGCATCCGAGTACTTCTTGGCGTACGCCTCTGCTATGTCTTTGCCGAACACGGCCTCGGCATCTTCGCGATCCACGTCCTCGCGGCCGAGAACCTCGACCGAAACCTTACGGAGATAGGGTACCGATACATCCAGGAGCCCCTCGCTGAAAGCGCGGTCCACCGCATGCGCCGGCGACTCGTCGAACACGTGCGTGGGTCGGTTGTGACAATCCACACAGTCCATGAGCCTCTCCTCGAGCGGCTCGGCCTGCGGACCGGGAGGCAGGTACTCCGCCACGACCTCGCCTTTTTCCTTCCAGGTGATCTTGCCGATCTTTTCCCGCTTTTCGTCGAGCACCTGGTAACGCACCTCGATGTCCGGGCTGACGTGCCAGTGGATCCCATGGTACCTGCCTTTTCGGGGGTCTTCGCCGCCCACCTTGAGCAGCACGGCTGTCACCTCCAGCGTGTTCTTCTCGTCGTCGCGGTAGTGGCGGTAGAAGGCGATCCGGTTTCCGTGGAACTTGGCCGGCCAGTGGCACTGCTCGCAGGTATCGCTGGCCGGCCGTAGCACTTTGACCGGGGTGGGAATGGGTTTATGGAAGGAGCCGACCAGCACGGCCCACACCTGCCGCAGCCCGGAAACCTTGGACTTCACCGCCCAGGAGGCGCCCGGGCCTATGTGGCAGTCCACGCACGCCACCCGTGAGTGGGGTGAGCGCAGGTAGGACAGATTCTCGGGTTCCATGGCGCTGTGGCACAGTTCACCGCAGAACTCCGGGGAGTCCATGAAAACCAGAGCGTGGTGGCCGGCCGCACCGATGATGATGATGTTCAAAAAAGTGGCCAAGCCCACGAAGATAATCCGGCGACGGGCGGACTTGTTCTGGATGGCGGCCTTGAAGGCAGCCTGGATGGGATCCAGAGGCCTGTCCTTCTTGCGCCGAATCCTCTCCCACAAGAAACCCACCGGGATGACCAGCAGGCCCAATATGAAGATCGCCGGCATGATCAAGAATGCCAGTGCCGACGTATACGGTTTGGGCGACGGGCTCACCATCTCTGCAGCCAGTGCCAATGTGATGGTGCAGCCGGCTACCGTTGTTATCACCATGCCCAGCATCGTTATCCAATTCGTCCACAGGTGCGGAATGTAGGAGAGTATCCGGCGTACAAGCCACAGACCCGATTCATCTTCTTTTTTCATGCTTTTTCTCTCTCCTCGTTGGCGCTTAGGCAAATCATACTTGCCGATACTTGCCGATACTTGCCGATACTTGCCGATACTTGCCGATACTTGCCGATTTCCTAGCAAGAACCGTACCAATAGAACAGTTGCGGCCGGCTGGTGGAGAGCGACGATTGGTTCGTTGCCCTGTTTGCCGGTCCGGGTCGGGTGGTGTATAATGCCCGTTGTCGTGGACATCCGCGTGGTTGACGAGTGAGGCTTACAAAACCCACTCGGGAGTTGAGGTGGAATTGTGGGACCATCGAACGCAGATATCGATGCGGCTCGGCAGAACGCGATCACGGTCGAGCAGTACTTCGACTCCATGAGCAAGCTCTATCGTTGGAAGTTTCTGGAGCGCAGTGAAGCTTACCAGCTCAACATGGAAGCCATCGAGCGGCTGAAGGAACTGTCCGGCGAGTACTTCGTCCTGGCCTTTTCGGCGCAGTGGTGCGAGGAGTGCTCCAAGTGCATCCCGGTCCTGGGGCTCGTCTCAGATACGACGGGATTGGAGGTCGGCGTCCTGGGTAAGATCAAGACCGATCCGCTGTCTAGAACTTCCCGCTGGAGGGTCCCGCCTTCGCCGCCAGAGGTGCTCACCTTCGGCGTAGAGAAGCTTCCCTGGATCGTCCTTTACGATGGGCAGGGCAAAGAGGCCGGCAAAATCATCGAGGGCCCTGAACACACGGATTCGATCGAAGAAGAACTCTTGTTCCTGGTCGGTGAGCGCTGATAGCCCCGCTTTCTCATCACCGCACGATCGGTGCCCCGGTCAAAGCTCCGGGTTGCCCACGTCCTTGACGTAAGGCGCGAAGAAGCTCGCGTACTTGAACGCGTCATCCGGGGAGATCACGACCCCCACACCCTTGTGTTCCTTTGCGTGTTGGAGGGCGGCGAACGCGATGGACCCGGTCGTGGGTCCGACGAGCATCCCGGTCGTCCTGGCGATCATGATCGCGGTCTTGTAGGCGTCATCGTCTTCGACCTGTACGATCTCGTCGATTACGGACATGTCGAGGATCTTGGGAACGAATTCCTCGTCCAGGTCAGAAACCCTCTTCATGCCGGGCAGGTTGTGGTCGGGCGTGGCTGGCTCGATCCCGATGATTTTCACCTTGGGATTCTGCTGTTTGAGGTACTTGCCGATCCCGGTCAGCGTTCCACAGGTGCCAAAGCCTGCGAAGAAGCAGTCGATCCGGCCTTCCGTTTGGCGCCATATCTCAGGGCCTGTCGTTCGCATGTGGGCCTCGACGTTGAGGTGGTTCTCGTATTGGTTGGGGTGGACGTAGCCTTCCCCGCCGGTGCTGTTGACCATGCCGGATACCAATCCCCTGGCCCCTTCGTTGGGGTATTTGGGACACAGCGCGTCATCCGACTCCCACAGGGCGTTGACACCGAGCAGCCGCAGGATCGTCTTCTTCTCCTCGGGGATTCTCTCGGGCACGGCAATCTCGATCGGGATGCCCCTGGCGTTTGCGATCCCGGCCATCGCGATCCCGGTGTTTCCCGACGACGGCTCGATCAGCGACTGGCCCTCTTCGATCTCGGCCCCATCGATCATCGCCAGTGCGATCCGGTCCTTGATGGAGCCGAACGGATTGTAGCGTTCGAGCTTTACGTAGATCTCAAAATCGGTGTTCGGGTTTGCGCGCTCGTTGAGCCGCACCATCGGCGTCGGGTTCTCAGGCGTTGAGATGAGTTCGACGATATCGCGGTAGACTCTGAGTTCGGGTTTCGAGCCTTTCATTGATCTGGTCTCCCCTTTCCCTGGTCGGTGAACCTCCCGGCTGCCTACTTGAAGCTCTGCGCCACGATATCCTCGATCTCCCAAGCATCCCGGATCGTCCCCGGCTTGGCCGAGTACAACTCAGCGATCCTTCCCCCGAGCTCTTTCGTCTCGACCTTCCGCTGCAATTCGGCCAGGTAGTCATCCAGCGGTTTCTCCAACTGGAGATCCTGGCGTCGCTCGAGGATCGCCTCGCGGTGCTTGGTGAAGTCATCGAAGAGCATCTGCGGGTACTTGAAGTTGTTGTCCGCGGACAGGACGACGATGTTGCCACGCATGCCGTCGCGGATCTTCTTGTCTGCCAGGGCGAGAGCCATGCCGCTCGAAGGCCCCGCAGGGATGCCGTGTTCCCTGAGCTTGATGGTGAAGGCCATCGATTCGACAAACTCAATGGTGCAGACCCGATCCTCCGGCAGAACCAGCGGAGAATAGTTCTCCGGGGACCAGCGGCAGTTTCCCCGGATGACGTGCGTCCCCGGCACCTGGTGGCTGATTTCCGGCTGCGCACCCCAGACCTCCGCCGAGCGACCGGTGTTGGCGAGGTAGGTCAAAAGCCCCCCGGCGGTGCCGCAGGAGCCCAGGCAGCAGCAAACTGTGTCTACTTCACCGAAATCACCGTCGAAGATCTCGCGAGCGGTCGTCACCGAGTGGACGAGCGGGTTGAGCCAGGAATAGAACTGCTCCAGGTTGACAAGACGGTGGTGGAACTCGTGGGCGTAGCCGCGCGCGTAGAACACGGTAAACTCGCGTGGACAGACCTCGTTCTCGGTGGTCGAGAGCACGTGCGAGCCGGCGGCTTTCAGTACCTCCAGGCCCTCCGGTATGATCGAGCCTGGTGCGACACAGTACAGGGGGAAGTGGTGTCGGTTGGCCAGCAGCGCCAGCTCGACACCCAGGTTTCCGGAAGACGCGGTCAGCAACAACATTCCCGGTTCGGCGTATTTCTTTTCCAGGGCGTCGTGGAAGATGCAGTAGGCCGGTTTCCTCTTGAGGGAACGAAGCGGGTCTGGTCCATCCGGGTCTTCCCAGTCGGTCTTCAGCCAGACGGTGGTGCCTTCCAGCCCGAACCAGTCGAGTCGGATCGGTTTGGTCCTGGGTATCGTGCGGTGGAGATCTCCCAGGTCCATGGCTTACCCCTCCCCTCTGCGCAAGTAGAATACGTAGACCTTGCCTTCCAGGTGTTCGGTGGCCAACAGGGTGTGGCCCGACTTCTCCACAAAGCCCGGGAAGTCGTGGATCGAGCTGGCGTCGGTGCATTTGACCTCCAACACCTCACCGGCCTTCATCGAGGCCAGGGCCCGAGATGCCATGTAGATCGGCATCGGACAGCGTTTGCCGCAACAGTCTATAGACTTGGTGACTTCCTGGTTCGGCTTGCCTTCCGTGGGCGGCATGGTTCTACCTCCAGACGGGCTTTGCAGCTTGGGTTGCTTCGACTCCTTGGCTTGGAGCTTACCCGGTTGGGATGGTCAAAGATGGAGTCGGCTATTCGATGGCTTGAAGGTTTTTAATATTGTATTTTCAAATAGTTATCATTAGTTCCATAAGTCTATAATGTTCGTAGACTACCCGGATTCGAGCCCCTTGTCAAGAGGCATTTGGAGAAAATTGGAGAAAATTTTTTACGCCGCTGAAGGGCTCAGAGGATCACGATCGGCGCTCAGCCCTACCACGCCGACGGGCTCGCCTGCGTCGAGGACCAGGTGGATCCCTGCGGACCCGTCCGAGCTCCGCGCCGAGGCGCTGGAGAACGGCCCCACGGTCCCCAGGTGTTCATCGAGAACCACGGCGCCATGGTGGGCACCACCGTCTGCCCGGTCAACTGACGAAGCCAGAACCCGGGCAGGCCAGACCCGTCGGGCCGGCTCAGCTCCAGACACCGGGGATGGGCTTGCCGCAATAACCCCATGTAATTACAATAGTTTCAGATTTTTTGTCCATAAGTCGATAGACTTAGGTCTATTTGATTGACAGCCCCTGCCGGCCCTTCTATTCTCCCCGATGATGGTTACTGTGATTTTCATATTGGAACGGTATCGAGTGATTGATGCCGTTTATATCGATTGAGGTGAGAGAGCTTCTTCTCCAAGAAAGGAATTCAACATGGTAGCGGAACAGGTCATTCACGGTATCCTATTGGCGCTCCACAACATAGCCCTGGTGGGCTGCGCGGCCGCTCCTTTCTACAACCGCAATCTGGTGACCCACCGGGGACAGTACGGGCCGAGACTGCACTACGAGCTGGACAAGGTGGTTGAGGATACTCTCCAGGGAAACGTTCCGTACTGCATGGTCTTCATCGCGGTCCTGTTCGCCACCGGCATGGGGATGCCTCTGAACCACCTCCTGTTCCATGGCGCGCTCCGCGAGATGCACACTGTCGCCTGGGCCGCCGTTGGACTGAAGCTCACCTGTGTGTTCGGGATGATGGTTATCATGGGAATGATCTTTTTTGGACTGAACCCCCGCTTGAAGGAGATCTTCGCCAGGTTCGAATCCGGCAATGAGCCGGATCCCGAGCTGAAGAAGGAGTTCTTCCAGAAGCGCGCTCGACGGAAAACTCTGTGTGACATCTGCCTGAAGCTGGCCGTCGGCGTCCTGGTCTTCAGCGCATTCATGGGGTTCGCCTAGATATCTGGTGAGAGGGCGGATTCACAAGGAAAGGGGATCGATCGATGAGCAAAAGAGTTGTGAGTTTCCTGGGTATTGCTGTCTTGTTCCTGTCGGCCGCCGCCGTTGCATACCCACCGGCGGTGGGGATCGTGGGCAAGAGCCGATCCTGCACCGACTGTCACGCCAACAATGGCCAGTGGAAGGACGAGGCGAAGACCATCATCGACATCATAGACGCCAAAACGCGCCGCTCGCTCCGCCAGCCAGACGGGCGGTTCCTGCTTTCCGTGGAGCGGGGGAAGACGAGAAAGGTGATCACCGTCATTGGCCGCCAGGCGGGCGACAAGAAGTCTCCTCCCACGCGCAATTCCTGGCTCTACGTGGATCCGACGCGGATCAAGACCGCTTCGCTCTCCAAGTTCGCGCCGGGCTGGGACGTGAACCTGCCCATGTCCTGCCGGGTGGTAGGGGACAAGGTGCCTGAATACCCAGGGGCGGCGGTGACGGCGGCATCGATGATTGTGCGGCCGGGGGATGCGGCGCAGGATGCCGAACTTGAGCTCCAGGTGATGCTCACCACCGGAAGGTCGGCCAAGGGCAATCCCGATAAGTGGCTCAAGGCCAACTACTTCGTTCGCAAGCTGCAACTGAACGTCTTGGACCCATAGGATGAGCAGACACGCGATGCTAGTAGGTGCCAGCCCGACCAGGTATTGCAGACCCGGTCAGCATCACGGCGATACTCCAACGGCGAACACGCCCGTCATCGCGACCCGACCGACGAGAGCTGGCCAGGCGCAGCAGGACGAGCGGTTTCGTCGGAGCCAGGCGCTGCACCTCCTCGAAGCCCGTATCCTCGAAGAGTCGACATGGTTCCACCTCCAAGCGCGGCCGACTCGTTGGCCGACAAACATTCTAGACCAAGATACTAAAGTATGTCTATAAAGAAAGTGACCCCGAGGGGAGGGGATGAAGAATGCCGGAGCTTCGGGTCGGAGACAGGACCGTCAGGGTTGACAGCCAGGGCTTCATGGTAGACCCTGACGACTGGACTACAGAAGTCGCGGGGGCGCTCGCCGAGAGCGTTTCCTTGGCTCCGCTCACCAGAGATCACTGGCGAGTCATCATGTATGTGCGCAGGTACTACCAGAAGCACAACACCGCACCGATGCTCCGAGCAATTTGCAAGCGAAACAGGCTCAATGAGGGAACACTTCGTGCACTGTTTCCGACCAGTTGTCGGGAGTGTATGTGCAAGATTGCCGGTTTGCCCCAACCGACTGGCTGAGCGACATAGGAGAATTCCCCAGGTTGGGGAATGTCACCAACGGGTTGCGCGAAGGCCGCCGCGGACGGGCTCTTCCCGCTGATCACCGACCTCCCAGCGGAGCGGATGCCACCGCTGTCTAGTTGTCATGCCCCTTGCGCCCCCCGGTGAAGAGGGAGACGATCCCGCCGGTCAGGGGCTCGTGTCGGGGTTCGGCGAATCCGGCATTTGCCATCATTGCGAGGACCTCTCCCGGCGGGGGGAAGTTCTCGATCGAGCTGACCAGGTACCGGTACGCCTCTTTTCGCGAAAGCAGGCGACCGGCTCCGGGGACCAGCCAGCGGTTGTATGCGCGGTGAAGAGACCTGAGGACCAGCCCGCTGGGAACAGTGAGTTCCAGGATCACCAGCCGTCCGGCGGGAGCAAGCACCCGGAACATCTCCCTGAGGGCTCCGGCCCGGTCCTTGATGTTGCGGAAGGTGAATGCGCTGATCACGCCTGAAAAGGATCCGGTCTCGAACGACAGTGCCGAGGCGTCCTGGACCTGGAAGGAAATGGAGTTCGCCAGCCCCGATCCATTCCGAGGGATAGGAGACGGTTGAGAAGATCGTAGCGGTGCGCGATCCGGTCGAACATCCGGCGGTTGTCCTCTGCGGGCATTCGTCCCTCGCGCTTCATTCCCGTCCCGCCTCCCCGGTCCCGTCGATAGTAGAAATTTTCTACGCCGCTGAGCGGATCCCTGTGATGTCGTTTCCTGTTCCGGTCATGGGACCTGTGTCACTGTGGACGATGTTCCGAGCTGCGAATGCGACGAAGGTTACCACGCCGACGGACTCGCCTGTGTCGAGAACCAGGTGGATCCCTGCGACGGCGTTTCCTGTTCCGGTTATGGGACCTGTGTCACGGACGCCAGCGATGTTCCGAGCTGCGAATGCGACGACGGCTACCACGCCGACGGGCTCGCCTGCGTCGAGGACCAGGTGGATCCCTGCGACCCGTCCGAGCTCCGCGCCGAGGCGCTGGAGAACGGCGCCGCGCTGTTCAACGGCGTGAACCTGCCCGAGGCCACACCCATCGTCGACATCCTCGCCGACATGGGCGCGTACGAGGGCGATGTGGTCCAGATCGAGGGCCTGGTGACTGAGATCTGTTCGCACGCCGGATGCTGGGCCCTGCTCGAGGATCCGACGGACCTGGAAGGAACCGGCCTGATGATCAAGGTCAACGACGGGGTCATGGACTTCCGAACGGTCATGGAGATCGGCAACTTCGTCATCGGCGAGGGAGTCTTCACCGAAAACGGTACCCACGGTCCCCAGGTGTTCATCGAGAACCACGGCGCCATGGTGGGCACCACCGTCTGCCCGGTCTACTGACGAAGCCCGAACCCGGGCAGGCCAGCCGGACGGGAGCGTACAGCAGACCAGGGCGAGGATTTCAACCGCCGGTCGAGGACCACCGGAAATGATTGACCGCCGGACGGCGAGTTGCTAGCCTGGCGTCCTGTAGAAACCAACCACGGAGAGAACGTCGATGCAGATGGACATCACACAGGCTCGAACGCTTACCTGAGCGCGCGTGCGGCGGATCGGTCGATCCGCCCCGGCGTGCTCGATCCAGGACCCGCCGCCCTGACATCAGGCGCCTCCGGCCTGTACGGGGCGGCCTTGACCGCGCCGAACAGGCGAAGAGGAGGTGCTTTGATGGCAACCGATTACACCCCGATGTGGAAGGACCTGGGCCTGGACCTCCAGGCCCACCAGGAGTTGCTCGACACGCTGGGCCCCGCTTACAAGCGGATCTTCATGGGCCAACAGAACCGGCCCGAAGGAACGAAGTACTTCGACTTCGTCATGAGCGAGGTGCACGGGCTGCGGATCAGGGAGCTTCTGGATGCGAAGGAGCAGGGCCGCAAGGTGATCGGCAGCTTCTGCGTGTTCGCGCCCGAGGAGATCGTCCTGGCCGTTCACGGCGTGCTGGTGGGCCTGTGCTCCGGCGCGGCGGTGGGGATCGACAAGGCCGAGACGCTCCTGCCACGCAATACCTGCCCGCTGATCAAGGGCGCCTTCGGGTTCGCCCTTCAGAAGGTCTGCCCCTACCTGGCCGCCGCGGACGTCGTGGTCGGCGAGAACACCTGCGACGGCAAGAAGAAGGGCTACGAGCTGTTCCGTGAACTGGTGGACGAGCTGTACGTGATCGACCTGCCCCAGACCAAGGGCGAGCAGGCCAGGGAGCTGCTGCGCTCCGAGTACCGGCGGTTCGCCCGGGCCATCGAGGAGTACAGCGGCCGGACCATTACACCCGAGTCGCTCGGGCAAGCCATCCGGACCGTCAACGCCAAGCGCGAGGCCGTCCAACGCCTCGCCGCCCTGCGCGCGGCCGACCCCGCTCCGATCTCGGGCCTGGACGGGCTGCTGGTCAACCAGATCTTCTTCTACGACGATCCCGAAAGGTTCACCGACTCGGTCGGGAAGCTGTGCGACGAGCTCGAGCGGCGCGTCGCCGAAGGCACGGGCGTCCGCGACAAGGGCGCCCTACGGATCGTGGTCTCCGGCTGCCCCATGGCGGTACCCAACTGGAAGCTGCCCGCGATCGTCGAGGGAACCGGCGCGGTGATCGTGGGAGAGGAGAGCTGCGTGGGCGAGCGCGGCACTCGTAACCTGACGGACGAGTCCGGCCGGACCGTTGACGAGATGATCGACGCCATCGTGGATCGCTACCTGCAGGTCGACTGCGCCGTGTTCACCCCCAACCCTTCCCGGCTCCGGCACGTCGAGGAGATGGTCGAGACCTACCGGGCCGACGGGGTGATCCAGTACAACCTGCAGTTCTGCGGCCCTTACCAGATCGAGAGCCGGCTCTTCGAGAAGGCGCTCAGGCAGGCCGGCATCCCGGTGCTGACCATCGAGACCGACTACTCTACCGAGGATACCGAGCAGATCCGCACCCGGGTGGAGGCCTTCCTGGAGACCATGGAAGACTAGGCCAAGGCTCGCCGCCCGGCATATCGCAATACCGACTTGACAGATCCCTGGCGGGTGATTATATTTGCATCATGACGCAAGCGTGCAAAAGAGATTGCTGTCCAGACCTCGGAGATGTCCTCGCCCCGGAGCTCTTCAAGGCACTATGCGATCCATCACGGATCTCCATCCTCGTGCGCCTCGCCGAATGCTGCGGCGAGCTCTCGGTGAGCCAGGTGGCCGAATGCTGCCCAATCAACATCTCTGTCGTCTCCCGCCACCTCGCCATCCTGAGGGACGCCGGGATCTTGAAGTCGTTCAAGAAGGGCAAGGAAGTATTCTACTCCGTTCGGGCAGAGTCCCTGGTGAAGAACCTCAGAACGATCGCCAATGCGATCGAGTCGTGCTGCCCGACAGAAAAGGAGGCTGGAGATGAGTGAGCAAGATGAAGTGCGCGATGACGTGTCCCGTGCATATGCCAGGGCGGTGACCAGCCCCGCCCCACAAGGCGGTTGCTGCGGCGGTAGCGTCGCAACAAAGGGTGCAGTGGCCACGCTGGCCGGCTACACCAGCGAGGAGCTGATCTCCCTGCCCCCCGAGGCGGCGGTCAACGCCTTTGGCTGCGGCAACCCGGTGGCCTTCAGCGAGATCGGGGAGGGCGACGTGGTCCTCGACCTCGGCTCCGGCGCCGGCATCGACCTGCTGCTCGCGGCGAGGAAGGTCGGGCCGAAAGGCCGGGTCATCGGCGTCGATATGACCGACGAGATGATCGCCAAGGCCGAGGAGAACATCCGCGAGGCGGGTCTGGACAACGTCGAGGTGCGCAAGGGCATCATCGAGACGCTTCCCGTTCGGGACGACTCGGTCGACTGGGTGGTCTCCAACTGCGTGATCAACCTCTCGCCCGAAAAACCGAAAGTCTTCGCCGAAATCGCCCGCGTGCTGAAGCCGGGAGGCAGGATGCTGATATCGGACATCGTGGTCGAGGATCTCCCGGATTGGATCAGCCGGAGCGCGGAGCTCTACAACTCCTGCGTCGCCGGCGCGATTAGCGAGGAAGAGTACCTCGACGGCCTGCGGGCTGCCGGGCTGGTCGAGGTCGAGGTCCGCGACCGCCTGGTCTACGACGCATGCCAGCTTAGCGCCCTCGTCGATTCCGGGCTCGAGAACGTCGAGGCCGCATGCTGCGGCACCACGTTGCTGGACAACGCGATGGTCAAACGTGCTCTCGACGAGGTCGCGGGCAAGATATGGAGCGCCAGAATATTTGGACGCAAACCATAGGGTGCATCCTCACACCGGAAGCAGCTTCAGACCCAGGACGATGACAAACGTACCGACGGTCCCGTTCACGGCTTCGACGGCCAGCAGTCGGTTCGGGTAGCTCGACTGGATCCACATGTTCCAGAACCGCGGATAGACCCTGACGCCTGCCAGAATTCCGGCCAGGATCAGGGCCGTGTCGAGGCCTTCCGCCGCTGCGAAAAGCTGCCGGAGATAGAGGTACGCCCCGGCAAGGATGAACACCTCCACCTGCGTGCCGGCGAACATCCAGGCGATGTACGCCTTCTTGCTCTCCCACTTCCTAACCCCGGGATCTCCTTCGGCGTCCCGATAGAGCCTCGCCACCCATGGGTTCTGGTAGAGCGCTCCCACGATCGCGAAGTGGATCACCCCGATCACGAGCCCCCAAAGCAAGATATCCACGATCATCGATTCTCCTCCCTCGTCTGACTCGGATAGCCGAAGGTCGCTCTTTGGATTATCGTTTTGGATCCGTCTTGTGCAGGATATGGGCAATCTCGCTGAAGACTTCAACCGAGCGCACGACACCCACGACCCGGCCGTTTCGGGTGACTGGTAGAATTGACAGTCCGTAGCTTACCATTTCATAAACGGCCTTGATTATGTGATCCTCGAAATCAAGGATCAACTCTACAGGTTTCATCACATCGCTGACCGGCCGTGAAGCCTGCTCGCGCACACCTCTTACAAACTTGTCATAGTTAAACTCGGAAAGATTGGGATCGATGCTGACGTCGAACAGTTTCTTTCGATAATTCAGCGGATGAGCAACCAGGAATCCGGGTTCCAACCCACGCATGATGTCGCGGCGACGCGCCGTGCCCTTGAGTCGGTACTTCTCGTCAATGACCAGGAGCACTCGTGGCAGTGACTTTTGTCCCAGAACCTCTATCCGTGACTGTTCCATCACTTCCACCGCCTCAGAGAGTGTGCAGTTGGGCAACACTCTGGGATAGGCTTCCAGAAGAACCATGATGTCCCCCACCCGCATCATTTCAATCCTCTTCGATGGGCTCATTTTCGATATTCCTCATTGCATTCAGAACGTCAACAGAAAGTAGAAACCCGCAGCAAGAAGAAGGACTCCGCCTATGATTCTCATTGCGATCTCGGCTTTTTGTGCCTTGACTACCGACTTGCCAAAAGACACTCCAAGCAAGATCGCTGTCAACGGCAGGCTGAATCCGATTGAATAGGCGACCAGTATCAACACAGCCCAAAGAGTGTAGCCTTGCAATACGGCAACTCCCAGCACAATGAAAATCCCGGGGTTGCAGGACATAGATGCCACACTGACTCCTCCTCCCATGACCAAGCCAAACAACGCAACGCCAAAGAGCCCTCTAGGCGGCGCTTTGTGCTTGGATTCTCTCTTAGGGAGGTTAAACGGCAACAGTTTGAGTGTGACCAGTCCTAGGAGAACTGCGGCCAGTCCGGCAAAGATCCTCCAGTATTTCCCCAACTCGCTCTCTGCGACCTGGCCGACAAAGCCGGCCACGCCTCCGAGAATGAGGATCGCTACAATTGTGCCCAGCATGAAGAAGATTGCCGAAAGCCAGGTTGTCCTGCGGTCTATATCTTTTCGCGAGCCTGAAAATCCGACTATTGCCCCCATTACCGGAAGAGTACAGCAAGCGCTCGAGATGGCTCCAACCAGACCTAAAAGAAGGGCCAATGGCAACGCAGCCGGTTCGAATCCGGTCTGCTCAAATAAGGTTTCTGCCCATTCAAGCAATTTTCCCTCCTTATCTACTACCTACAGTCACAATCAGCACTGCAGGAAGGCGGAGGCCTGGATGCAATCACGAACGCTTCGACCAGTTTATCTACAGTGATCGCACCTGAGACAGCGCTTGGCCTGCCTCCTTTATTCATGATGATTACACAGGAACTGCGATGCAGCCCTGCCGACCTTGCGTTGTCGTCTGCGTTTCTGTTGGCGGTGTAGACGGCGACTTCTTTTCCTTTTGACCTGATCATCGTTACTGCATCTTCGAGTTTTCTAGTCACGGCCTGCGAGCGTGTTTGATCCTCGCCTGGCACAAAGATGAATAACACATCGTCGTAAGCCGCCATATCATTGAAGTTGGCAAGAGTATCTTGCGTAAGACCGCAAAGTTCCGGAACGACTTTTTCGGGCGTCTTCGCAGTTGCCGCAGCGTTGGCCATTATTGTGGCATCCGCATTTCCTTTCGTCCCAAGTGTGGCAGCTGAAGGTTCCGATACGTCGTTTGGCGCGCTGGATTTTTTGACCAGCGAATAGGCCACCGCCGCCCCTGCTGCGCACAATACGACGAGCGATACAAGCACTTTCCATCGTCTCGATCCCACATCGGGAGCACAACACGAGGGACCAGAACACAATTGCTCTCCGTCAGATGGCAGGCAGCTCTCCGCCTTCTCGTCAGTGCTTTTTTCATCCATTATTCTACTCCTTTCATTATGCCCATTCGAGTGTCAATGGTGATCTGGTTTCGCCCACAGCAGTAATGTAGAGCTAAAAACAACCGTAATACATCCAGCCTCCTGAAAGATCACCGCTATGACCGGAGTGAGCATCGCCAGGCTGCCCAGGATAAGCCCCACCGCGTTGTAGATGATGGAGAAGAAGATGTTCAGCTTGATGCGCCGGAATACGTTTCTCGACATCCACAGAAAATCCACAACATGCGAAAGATCGTCGTTCATTAGCGTAACGTCTGCCGTCTCGATGGCCACGTCTGTGCCCGCCGCCCCCATGGCAATACCAACATCTGCAAGGGCCAGAGCCGGGGCATCGTTAATGCCGTCACCGATCATCCCCACAATGCGTCCTTTGTCTTGCAATTCTTTGACAATTTGTTGCTTGTGTTCCGGGAGAAGCTCGGCCCGGAAGTCGTCCACACCGATCTCTGCTGCGACCGACTTGGCCACCCTATGATTGTCTCCAGTGAGCATCGTAATTTGTTGAACGCCCATGGCCTTTAATGACGCAATGGCTCGGGATGTCTCCGGGCGAATCTCATCTGCAATAGCAATCATGCCGACTGGGCTCATGTCATTAGCTACGAGAATGACCGTTCTTCCTTGTTCTATTTGATCTGAAACTGCTCGCTCGACGTCTCCAGAAATGGAGAGACCTTTTCCGCGCAGGAAGTTCTCTTTACCGACCAATATCTCCTTATCTTCCCAACTGGCGGTCACACCCATGCCGACTTCAATCCTGAATTCATCTGGGTCAGGCACATCGACGCCGCGTACTTTAGAGAGAGCCATGACCGCTCTCGCCAGGGGATGTTCGGAGTATTTCTCGGCTATCGCTGCCAGACGTAGAACATCGTCTTCCGATTTGTCGTCAAGGGAGATCACCTCAACCACTCTAGGCCGGCCAAAAGTGAAGGTGCCCGTCTTGTCAATAAGGAGTGTGTCTAGCTTTCCAGCCAGCTCAAGAAACATTCCTCCCTTGACAAGCACTGCCCTGCGAGCCAGGTTGGAAATGCCCGCAGTCACAGCTGTCGGTGTTGCGATTGCAAAGGCACAGGGACAGGCAACTAGAATGATGGACACCGCGACTTTGATGTCGCCTGAGGTAAGAAAGCCGATGACCGACAACACTATCACGGCAGGCAGGAACCATGCTGTAAACCGATCGGCAACGCTCTGGATTGGTGCCTTCGTCTCTTGTGCTTCTTCTACAAGACGAACTATCCTGGCCAATGCCGTGTCCTCACCAGTCTTGGCAGTCCGAATCTCCAGGCGCCCTGTCTCGTTCAATGTCCCGCTGAAGACCTCGGTGCCCTTGAACTTCTCAACTGGCATCGACTCCCCGGTGATGGGAGCTTGGTTGACACTGCCTGCCCCGGCTACCACAACTCCATCGACTGAAATACGCTCCCCCGGCCTGACGACCACGATATCGCCGGGCACAACGTCACCGACGGGAACAGTGACCTCGCTTTCTCCTCGCTGCACAGTCGCCATCCTAGGAGCAAGATCCAGAAGATCCCTGATGCTCCTTCGCGTTTTGTCTAGAGTATAGGTTTCCAGAGCACCTGCTACGGCCATGATGAACACGATGATCGCTGCCGCTCGGTATTCACCAACGGCAACTGTGGCGATGAGAGCTACCGCAACAAAGACGTTGACCGTTATCCTTCGGTTGTAGATATCCTTGAACCCTGCGACCAACCGCTGGAAGCCTCCGAAAAGCGTTGCGATGAGTGCCAGACCCGCGTTCAGGAAGGTCGGGCCGATTTCCCAATGTGCCAGTGCCCAGCTCAACAGGATAAGTATTCCTACCATGCCCGGGACAATGGCGAGCACTGCTATTTCACGATATTGCGAAGCTTTTCTCTCGTGGCATTCACTCATTTGCCTATAACTCTCCTGCCAGGTCCAGAAGGCACCCTTAATCGCTCACCCTGTCTCTAATTACTCTCGGCAGTGATCTTCTCCTCTTTTAGTTCCTTGGTATCCTCATCCTTGATCTGCTGTTCATTGGCTTTGTTTGCAGAAATCCCACATGTTTCCCCAGGACCACAGCATCCACCGGTTTTCGTCATGGATTCCCGAATCACCGACCACAGGCCCTTTTTCTTTTTCTTCTTTTCGTTCTTCATTCTGGTCACCTCCAGACAATATGCCTTGATTACCGTTATTTACTGCATTGCAGTTTGCACAGTTTCTCCGGATCGAGCCTCAGGATTTCTTTCAACTGTTTGATGTCCTCCCGCACCGTAGCGTCCTTCTTGAGGGAGGTAGAAAACCACGTAATGGCTTCCCGTACCGAAGCGGGTGCATCATCTCCGGCCAGGCTGTAGTACATCCAACGACCCTCCTTACGCCTCTGAACAAGATTTGCCTGCTTGAGAATTGACATGTGCTTGGAAACCGTGGAGGGAGCTAACTGTAGGAGTTCGACAATTTGGCATACGCATAGCTCGCGGCCCCTCAGCGCCAGAAGGGCACGCAACCTACTCTCGTCAGAAAGAGCCTTGACCAGTGAGACGAATTCACGCATTTTCACTCCGTCATTTCGCCAATTGACGAAGTGTACTGTATCCCATCTTTGCTTGTCAAGAAAAATAGCATTCGGATCGACCCGCGTGAATTAGGTTTCGTCCGCCTGGTCCAATCCGTAGCTGCGAAGTTTTCGGTACAGCGTCCGCTCGCTGATGCCCAGGATCTTCGCGGCCCGGCTGCGGTTTCCCTCGACTGAGCCCAGCACGCGGATGATGTACATTTTCTCGATCTCGTGCAAGGGCAGCAACTCCTGGTCACCCGTTTGTCCGCCGGGGCGGGCGTGCTGCGCCCGGATTTCCTCCGGAAGGTGTTCCACGTAAATGTTCTCACCGTCTGACAATACGACTGCGCGCTCGACGGCATGCAACAGCTCGCGAACGTTGCCGGGCCAGCGGTAGGCCACGAGCCTCTGCTCGGCAGCGGCGCTGAGTCGTTTTTTCTGCGCGAAACGTTCGTTGAGGCGGCGGAGGAAGTGCTCTGCCAGCAGCAGAACGTCTTGCTTCCTCGAACGCAGCGAAGGCACTTCGATCCGGATGGTGTTCAGCCGGAAGAACAGATCCTCGCGGAAAAAGCCGCGCCGCATCATCTCTCGAAGGTCGCGGTTGGTCGCCGCGATGACTCGAACATCCACGGCGATCTCCTTGGTTCCGCCGAGGTGCCGGAAGCGTCCCGTCTCCAGGACGCCGAGCAGCTTGACCTGCGTGGCCAGGCTCACCTCGCCGATCTCGTCGAGGAAGACGGTTCCCCTATCGGCCACCTCGAACAGCCCGTGCTTGGACTTGATCGCGCCGGTGTAGGCTCCTTTTTCGTGTCCGAAGAGCTCGCTGTCCAGAAGTTGCTCGTGGAGTGCGGCGCATTCAACCACGACCATGGGCTGGGTTGCTCGCGCGCTGCGGGCGTGGATCAAATTGGCCACTATCCCCTTGCCAACCCCGGTCTCGCCCTGGATCAGAACGGTCGAGTCGGTGGCGGCCAGGCGGTCTATTAGCTGGCACATCTCGTGGAACCCGGGGCTCGCGCCGACGAACTCCGCGGCCAGGTCAGGAGGGGCGAACCCGTCGCGCAGAATGGTATTACGCTCCACCAGGGCCTGCCGCTCCAGTGCCTTCTGGATGGCGACCTCGAGCTCCTCGACCGGGCACGGCTTTCTCAGGTAATCGAAGGCGCCCAGCCGGATCGCCTCGATGGCCGTGTCGATGGTGCCGTGGCCGGTGAGAACGACGACCTCCATGCGGGGCTGCCGTTCCCGTATCTGACGCAGGATCTCCAGGCCGTTTCCGTCCGGAAGCTTCAGGTCGACCAGGGCCACGTCGAATTCCTGCTGGTCTATCCGCTGCCCGGCGGTCACCGCATCCCCCGCCGTCGCGACCTGCATGCCGCGCTCCGAGAGCTCCCGAGCCAGCAGCCCGGCGAAGGTATCGTCGTCATCGACGAGTAGCAACCTGGTCCTGTTCATCGTCAATCCCCATCCTATGGCGCGTCCAGCGGAAAGACCACCTCGAAGGTGGTGCCCTCCTCGGGTTTGCTGGACACGCGGATGTCTCCCCCCCAACTGCGGGCCAGGTTCAGGGATACGAAGAGTCCCAGCCCGGTGCCCTTCTCTCGCCGGGTGAAGAACGGATCGAAGATCCTGGAAAGATCCTCCGGTGCGATAACGGCGCCCGTGTTGTGCACCCGCACCTCGGCGGCTTCTTCCCCAGCCAGGAAGGACACCCGGACGGCCTGACAGGGCCTGCTGGCCTCCAGGGCGTTGAGAAGGATGTTCAGCATCACCTGTTGCACCGCCGCCTCGTTTGCCAGCACGGACGGCAGCGGCGGCCTATCCTCCACGAGAATGCCCACGCCAAACCCCTTGGCCGTGGGCTCAACCAGGCGGACCACCGCCTCGACGACGGCTCCCAAGTTCACGATTTCCCTCGTGAGGGACTTGCCGCGCGCGAGCTTCAGGAACTGCTCGGTGATGCCCCCGCACCGGCTCACCTGCTCCGCGGCGATCCGGACGCAGCGGTTGATTTCCTCGAGGTCCTGCCTCCCGAGCTCGCCCTTGCGCGCGGTCAGTCTGGCGATTCCGTCCAGGCAGATCCGGATCGACGCCAGCGGCGTGTTCACCTCGTGGGAGAAGCCGGAGGCGAGCATGCCGAGGGATGCCAGCCTCTGGTAATCGGCCAGCCGTGCCTCGGCGCTTCGTCGGTCGGTGATATCCCGCCAGACCTCCACGCAACCGGCGATCCTGCCATCGGCCGCCTGAACCGGCGATGCCCGCACCTCCTCCTGTTTTACGGTTCCGGTTCCGTCCGGGACCGCGCGCGTCCGGACGGTCATCTGTACGGTCCCCTCTTCCATGCATCTCACCGCCGGACATTCCCCTTCTCCCGTACAGAAGCCGTCCTGTCCGGGAACGTCCCCGGCGCAGCATCGACGCCCCACCAGGTCGGTCGCCGTTCCACCGAAGCGTCTCACGAATGCCTCGTTGGCTGCGGTCACCCTCAAGGAACGATCGAGCACGACCATTCCGTCGTCCACGCTGTTGATCACGTTTTCGAGGCTGGCCCTCTGGTCCTCTAGCTGGTTCAGCAACCCCACCACCGAATCGGTCATCCGGTTGAACTGGCTTTCCACCCTGGTCAGTGCATCGTTACCGCGCAACGGCACGCGGCGCTGCAGGTCACCCTCGGCGATGGCCCGGGCGGTGGATTCGAACCGGAACAGACGTCGCATCACCAGGTATCGAAAGACCAGGCCGATCCCGACGAGCAGCACCAGGCCGATCAGCCCCGTACCGACTGCCAGGAATCCCACCTTGCGCTCCAGGCCCTGTCGGACATCCTCCAGGGGAACATCCACAATCAGCACCCCGTTGATGCGGTGGTCCGGGTCATGGCAGCCGTGGCACCGGCGCTGGTTGGGTATCGGCTCGACACAGCGCAGCACCGAGCCGCCGTCCATCTCCAGGGTGGTGGTACGCGAGCGATCCTCAGGCGGGTGCCGATGGCAGACCAGACAGGTGGTCGAGTCGGGTTTGAAGTGGCCGCGCTGAATTGATGAATCGCTGGTGAACTGCACCTGTCCGGACCGATCCAGGACCATGACACGTTCGACGCGCGGCCGGATGGCGAAGCTGCTGACCATCTCCCTGATCAGGCTGCGGTCGTTCTGGAGCATCTGGTGCTCGAGTGCTATCCGGATCAAGCGGGTCTCCGCCATGGCATGGGACCGGGCGTTTAGGATGACATCCCGCCAGTAGTGCCGATAGACCAGGTAAAATCCAGCCGCAAACGCGCACGTCACCAGTGCTGCGACGCTGATCCCGAGCTTCCAGCTCAGGCGGTCAAGGGCGAAGAAGCGAATCAAGCAACGGCCTTTCGGGCGGCTTCAGCCGCTAACCAGGCAAGGTCTCTGTCTCTTGCAAATTATGCTGCAATTTACGTGCCTGATGATCCGAAAGACACCCGAGCTACTCGGAATCGACCATCGAGAACTCGCCCAGGGCGATCGGTACCGCCACCTTGAGCATCAACGTGAACATCAGAAATCCGATGGCAAACACGCCGGCGGTCACCAGAAGCTCGATCAGGCTGGGCGTGTACTCGTAGATCTCCCCGAGCGTGTCCGGCGTGAACCCGGGAATCACCAGGCCAATGCCCTTCTCGATGTAGACACCGCCGTAGACGGCCAGGCAGCCCAGATTCAACCCGATGATGTTCTTGCGGGCCTTGGGGATCAGGAACAGGACGAAGGCCAGCACCTGCAAGGCGATGGCCGTCCACATGAACGGCACGATGGCGTGCTTTCCCTTCACGCCGCTGAAGGCGTACTCGTGGAAGAGCAGGTGATGGGTGTCCGAGTAGTACTCCTTGAAGAGTTCGGCTCCCAGCAGGAACAGATTGATGAACATGGCGTAGGCCATCAGTTCGGCGATCTTCCAGATGGCCTCGTCCTTGATCTCGAACCTGGTCGTACGCTTGAGAATCTGCAGGAGTATCAACATGATGGCCGGGCCGGAGCAGAAGGCCGAGGCGAGGAAGCGCGGGGCCAGGATGGATGCGTTCCAGTATGGTCGGGCCGCCAGGCCGTTGTACAGGAAGGCGGTTACGGTGTGGATGCTCACCGCCATGGGTATGGAGAGAAGAACCAGCGGCCAGATCAGCCGCCGGTTGTACTCCCGGCCGGTGTAGGACTTGAACAGGATATGGGTGACGATGAAGAGGTTGAGAAATCCGTAGATCGCCAGGACCAGGACGTCCCAGGCAAGGATGGAAGTGGGGAAGTTCAGAGAACCCAGGACCGGGATCAACCGCCACACCCTCTCGGGGCGTCCCACGTCCACGGTCACGAAGAGGATGCACATGACGATTGCGCAGATGGCCAGCAGCTCCCCCAGGACGACGATTTCCTTGATCGGCTTCCAGTCGTAGATGTAGGCCGGGATCACCAGCACCGCTGCGGCAGCGGCCACGCCCACCAGGAAGGTGAAGTTGCCGATATACAACCCCCAGGATACCTGGTCGCGCATGGAGCTCACCACCAGGCCCTGGTCGAGCTGGCGGATGTAGGCCGCCAACCCGGCGATCAGCAGCACCACCAGGAACGCCAGCCACAGCCAGTAGGCGGGAGGGCCGCGAAGTACCAGGCGGATGGAGCCTTTGGTGAACTTCCAGAAATCTCGCACCAGGGCCATGTCCGCTCCTCAACCCGTTCAGGTCGCGTAGAAGTAGAAGAAATTCGGTCGGGTGTTCAATTCTTCCTTCAGAAGCAGCACCCGCTTGCGCTCGATGACATACCGGATCTCGCTATCGGGATCGAGCAGGTTGCCGAACTTGCGGGCTCCCACCGGGCAGACCTCCACGCAGGCCGGATACCGTCCTTGCCGTACCCGCTGGATGCAGAAGGTGCATTTCTCCACCACCCCCTTGAGGCGGGGCCGGTTTCCGAGGTAGTGGGTGTCGGTGTTCCACTCTTCGGTATCGACGCTCGGTTCACCCCAGTTGAAATGCCGCGCGCCGTACGGACAGGCAGCCATACAGTAACGGCAGCCTATGCACCAGTCGTAGTCGATCACCACGATGCCGTCCAGCTCTTGCCAGGTGGCCCTGACCGGGCAGACCTTGACGCAGGGGGGATTCTTGCACTGCATGCAGGCCACCGGCATGTAGAAGTGACCATCCTGGGGCACCCGGGGGCGATCGTAGTAGGCTTGTGCGTTCACGAGGTCGATGCCGCCGACCTTCTCCATCTCGAGCACGCGGATCCAGTGGATCTGAGGGTCGCGGGACTGGTTGTTCTCCTGCACGCAGGCGTAGACGCAGCGCCGACAGCCGATACAGCGTGACAGGTCGAGGCCGTAACCGAACGATGTGCCGTCCATGGGGGGATCGGCGCTCACCTTGAAGTCTATTCCCGTTTTTTTCCTGTACTCCTTCTCGAGATTGTCGAGCAACCCCTGGACCTCGGCAGGCGCAAGCTCCTTGAAGTGCCTGGGGAATCCGAGCTTCCCGGCAAGATCGCAGCCCGGAAGCGCTCCGGCAGCTGCCGATGCCGCGCCCAGACCGACCATGCTTCCGAGAAACCGTCTCCGGCCCATGGGGGTTCCGGCTCGCTCCAGCCCGCGTTCTTTCGATGACATCCGGCCTGTTCTCCTCGCTAAAGACTCCTAAAGACTCAGAGCGTCTCCGGACGCTTCGGCGGCGGCATGGGCTTGACGGGTTTGAAGCGCGGCCGGTGCGGGTTGTGACAGTGGGCGCAGAGAAGGTAGCGTTTCCTGCCGTTCCAGTGTCCGCTTCGCTTCCCGTGCACTCCTGCCTTCCAGTCCCGGTACTTGTCCCCGTGACATTGCCCGCAGAGTTTGTAGGACTCCGTAAAATCTATGAGCTTTCCGCTGGCCAGTCTCAGCTTGTCGCGATCGTCCGGGTTGTGACAGTCCAGGCACCAGCGATGCTGTTCGTCATGGCGCAGGACGATCTCGGTGTGCTCGTCTTCCAGCTCGCGGCGCTGCGGGTTCGGCTCCAGGTCTGCATGGCACTCCGAACATGGAAAGGCGCCTTCCGAAAAGGGCGGGGGAGGAACCTCGAACTCGTCCCCTCCCTCATGAACGAGGGGTTTCGTCCCCGAGGGTTCAACGCCTGCGCCGGAGACATCATCGCCGGGGCTCCGGGTGGCGAGCGCCAAACATGCGCCACCGGCAACCAGAGCCAGGACGAACATCGCCGCAGGCGCCGCCTTTCCCGAAATCCCTCTCCCCGCCGGGCCCATCATGCGTACCTTTCATCCACCCAGCGCTGCAAGTCACGAAGCATGAGCGCCTGCAACTGGGTCAGACGGCTGCCGATGATCCGTGCCAGGTTGGTGACGGTCACGAGGTGGACACGTGGCTTCTGATGAAAAAGCTCGTTCAGCTCGGTCCGGCCGAAACCCAAAAGCGTGCAGTCTGCGAGGGCTCGTGCGCTCAGCGTCATCCTGTGCGGCGGGACCAGGGCGGACCATCCGATGACGGAGGCGCTTTCCTTCTCCTGAATCGTCACCTCTCTGGCGGTGCCATGAATCTTCAGCGGCAAGGTGAGCACCACCCTGCCCGTTTCCACCACGTAGATGTTCTCGGCTTCCTGGCCCAGGAGGAAGATCGGGTCTTCGGCCCGCACGCTGGTGCACTTCGCAATGCTACGCACCTGAGCCACTTCGTCGGCATCGAGTCCGGTGAACAACTCGCTGTGCCCCAGGATGTCTCCCGAAGCTGGTTTCTCGGCGGTCATGGGTTCAGTTCAGGCTGCGGTCGTCGAGCCAGAGAGTCGTCGGACTCGGGTCGTCGGCGAACGCCCGAGTCACCTTGTTCTCCCGGCGCAGGTGGGCCTCGATGCCGGCGAGCAGCTCCTCGACAGAGACCTTGGGCCTGTCCGCCTGCAGGTCAACCGGCCGGAAGAAGAAGGACGGTGCCTTCTGCTGCTCAACCGCCCTGGGAATCTCCGCGTCCCGGATCTCTTCTTCGGCTCCAGAGGAGAAGGCAAGCGCCAGCAGGGCGCCGCCGAAGACGAGAAACACTGGAATACCGATGGCGAGCATGAGATACATGATGAGTCCTCCTTTATTATCGTGTTCTCTCCGATCGTTTAGCCAAATCCGTGCCACACGGTTCACATGTCTTCAATCGACTGGAGACATTGAATGATTTTCGGCTGTCCAGGAGTCTGGTCGGCTCTGGCCTGTCAAAGTGACAGCTTACTGGTGTCAACTTGTCATGCCAACGACGTGGAAATTCTGTTTGGAAGCCTGAACGATCACACCGTGGGCCGGCTCAGTTCCAGACACCCGGGATGGGCTTGCCGCAACCGCCGCACTTTCCGTCCCGGATACTGTTTTCAAGCACGCTGAAGCCGATGCGCCGGATGACGATCTTCTTGCAATGGTGGCAGCGGGTGTGCTCGCCCTCGTGGCCGGCCAGGTTGCCGACGTAGGGGTAGTGGATGCCCGCCTTCTCGGCGATCTCCCACTGGCGCTCCACGGTGGAGACCGGCGTGCGAGGCAGATTCCGTATCCGGTAGGTGGGGTGGAAACGGGTGAAGTGCAGCGGCACGTCGGGGCCAAGGTTCTCGAGCACCCAGTCGCACAGCTTCCGGGTCTGATCCTCGTCGTCGTTCAGGGTGGGGATGGTCAGGTGCACCATCTCCAGCCAGACGCCGCGCTGGTGGATGCGCTTCATGGTCTGTAGCACCGGCTCGAGCGTGCCGCGGCACTGCTTCTTGTAGAACTCCTCGCTGTAGGCCTTGAAGTCCACCTTGACCGCGCCCAGCACCTCGAGCAGGTCATCCATGGGCTTGGCCTCGATGTAGCCGTTGGTGATCATCACGCCCGGCACGCCTTTCTTCTTCGACAGCCGGGCCGTGTCCAGCATGTACTCGGTGAAGACCACCGGCTCGCCGTAGGTGAAGGCGATGGAGGCCGAGCCGCGGCGGCGGGCGGTGCTCACCAGGACCTCGGGCGGCGTGTATCCCAGGCGGGCCTCGATCTGCTCGGGCCGGAACTGGGAGATCCGCCAGTTCTGGCAGAACAGGCACTCGAAGTTGCAGCCCGCGGTGGACAGGGAGAGAGACCTGGTGCCGGGCCGGAAGTGGAAGAGGGGTTTCTTCTCAATGGGATCGTTGTGGATGGTCACCGGCCTGCCGTACACGTGGGTGAAGTAGGTCCCTCGGTCGTTGGAGCGCACCCCGCACCAGCCCGTCTCCTGGTCGGCCACCTTGCACTTGCGCGGGCACAGCTCGCAATTCACCATGGCGTTGGCGAGCTTCTTGTAGTAGTGGGCCTCGCGCTTGTAGGAGTGGGCCTCGCGCTTGAACCGGCTCGCTTCCGCGGCGATCGCGGCCACTGGCGGGCATACCTGCCCGGCGGCGCAGGCCGCCAGGCAGGCCGGCAGCTTCAGGAAGGTTCTGCGATCCATGCGTACCTATCCTCGTCGCAACACCTGGATCCGCTCCAGGTCGTCGACGCCCAGTTTCCTCTGCGCGGCGGTGCGCAGCCACCTGGGATCGCGCTTCTGCTCGGCCAGGCTCGGCAGGCCCTTCTGGCTGCGCTTTTGTTCGATCAGCTTCCAGGCCAGCCGGTCCAGGGCGACCGGGTCCGTCGACGCCATCAGCCCATTAAACTGCCAGGCGTATTTCGGCACCCAGCCCGGGCCCCCCTCGTACTGGGCGGTCAGGGCGTCGACAACGGTCAGCTTCAGCTTGCGCTGCACCACCGGGTAGGCCAGCACGTCGGCCACGAAGGGATCGCAGGCGTTGTCATGGTAACGGTTGGGATTGTGGATGATCCCGAACAGGTTCTTCAACCCGGCCGACACGCCGGCCAGGTTGTGGTCTTTGAGCACGCCCACGTTGATCAGCACCGAGATCCGCCGGGTAACCAGCCGGCTCAGGCAGGCGCCCACCATGCCCGAGGTCTCCACCCGTTCCTCGTACCCGACCCCGGGGCTGTCGTTGCCAAGCGCCAGCGGAGCACCGGTGTGGCGCACCTCGAAACCTCCCTTGCGAAGATCGCGCTCGCCGCGTTCGAACAGGATGATGCGGTTCTGCGGCACGCCGGCCCTCTGCAGCGCCCGGATCAGCGCGTCGACCAGTTCCCGGGTGGTGGACAGGGGCCGGCCGGCCAGGCAGTTGAGCTTCAGCCCCACCACGTCCCCCTCGCCCGCGATCGAACGCAGGCCGCTGGCGGCGTCCGGCGATCCGAATGCGTCCCGGAGCACGCGATCGAGCATCCCGACCACCCGCGACGCGTTCAGTCCCTGGGCCGTGCGCACTCCGGCGTCGGTGGCCAGCGCCACCCGGTGCATGCCGGAAACCTTGGGGGCGGGCCCGCCGCCCCCGCTTCTGGCACAGGCCAGGGGCGTCGATCCCATGGCCACGCCGCCTGCGGCCAGGCCCAGGCGCTTGAGGAACGCACGTCGATCCATGGGGCACTTCATACCACGGTTACTGTTGATAATTCAAGATATGTCCACTATGTTGATCAGTCAACTACCTCGTTCAGGGCTGGGTACCATGAGAACCCTCGTGCTGTACCCGGAAAAAATCAGATCTTGGGGGCTCCGGCAGTGAAGTGCTGCGACATCCAGTTCGTAGGGGCCGCCTGTGCGGATGTGAGCCTGGAGCAACTCGAGCGGCGAATCGTGCGCAAGACCGGCAAGGCCATCGGCGACTTCGGTCTGATCGGGGAGAACGACAGGATCCTGGTTGCCGTCTCTGGAGGCAAGGACTCTTACGGCCTGCTGCACGTCCTTCAGATCCTCCGTCGCCGGGCGCCGGTCCGCTTCGACCTGGTGGCGGTCAACCTGCACCACGGGTTCCCCGAGTACCGGGTCGACGAGATCGAGGCTCACCTGGCGGAAAACGGCTTCGAATACCACATGCGCCGGGCGGAGATCGCCCCCCTGCTCCAGACCAAGGTAAAACCCGGCAAGACCCGCTGCTCCCTGTGCGCCCGACTGCGGCGCGGTGTGCTGTACGACCTGGCACCCGATCTCGGCTGCAATAAGATCGCCCTCGGCCACCATAAGGATGACCTGGTCGAGACCCTCCTGCTGAACATCTTCTTCACCGGACAGCTCAAATCCATGGCGCCCAAGCTGATCTCCGACGACGGCCGCAACACCGTCATCCGGCCGCTGGCCTACGTGGACGAATCCGACCTGGCGGCATACGCACGCCGCCGCGGCTTCCCCATCGTTTGCTGCTCGTGCCCGGCA
>SDBT01000725.1_pt1 | contig 53788 bp, 47 predicted proteins | sample 2277101 | NCBI WGS metagenome assembly SDBT01 (sample SAMN10404973, study PRJNA504765) | marine sediment metagenome | isolation source: marine sediment core GS10_PC15, 103 cmbsf | place: Arctic Ocean: Southern Knipovich Ridge | collected 2010 | reverse complement strand
CAGTACGATCCTAACCTTTGTCTTTGAATCCCATTGTCGTCGTTTCATGGCTGAACTCCTCTGAATGTCCAGCCGCAAAATACTACCTTAACAATCCTCTGTCACTAACGGGGAGCAGTATAGACGCTTACTATTGCGCCGGTACTGTTGGTGCTGGGATTTGTTGTGTTGGTTCCGTATGGGCTGTGGCCGCGGAGCCGACAGGATTCATCCCGCCCCGACTATCCTGCGGATGGTAAAGCTGTCACGATAACAAACCTCGTCGGCCTGGGTGTCTTTGCTTTTTCCCTGATAATCTACCTTCTGACCCTGTGGCCGGGTCCCGGATGGTGGGACAGTGGCGATTATATCGCCTGCTCTTACATACTTGGCGTGACAAGTCCGCCGGGATCGATCCTGTTGCAGCTTTTAGGGAGGCTGGCCTCATTTTTTACCGTTATCTCCTCCCCTGCCGTGAGGATAAACGGTCTCGTCGCGGTTGTTTCAGCGTTGTCAGTAACGGTTGTCTACTTCACGACCGTCCGCTTGGTCCATTCACTTGATCCGGGGAAAAAACAGGCCCCGCCTGCCGCTCTGATCGGGGGTGTTCTGGCAGCGTTGACTTTGGCCTTTACCGAAAGCGTCTGGGGTAAAGCCACCTTTACCAACCCGTATGCGCTATCTCTGTTATCCGGTTCTCTGATGATTTATCTGGCCGTTCGCTGGTGGGAAAACCCGGATGCTACAGGGGCGGGAAACTTTCTTCTTTTGGCGGCTTTCCTTTTCGGTCTCGATATAAGCGTGCATCGCAGCAACCTTCTTCTGGCGCCAGCTTTCTTTCTTCTGGTTTTTCTGAGAAGGCCCCGGGCGTTCCTCGACTTCAAACTCTGGACAGCAGGGGTCTTGCTTTTTGCGCTGGGTTTATCATTGCAGTTGACGGTGATGTTCCGCGCTCAACTTAGTCCTGCGATAAACCTCGGCAACCCGGACAGCTTGCGTGGCCTCTGGAATTACCTGACAATGAGCCAGTTTGGGATCAAAACCTTCGGTTCCGATCTGCTGCAGCGCAAAGGTCTATTCTGGGATTACCAGATCAAGGAGATGTATCTGCGCTATTTTGGCTGGAATTTTGTCGATATGGACAGTCATGGGAGTGGCGTCAGATGGGCGGGGCTTTGGGGCATTCCCGCTATCGCCGGCATTGCCGGTCTGGTGTACCATTTTGCTCGCAGGAGAAAACAGGCGCTGTTTTTGTTAGTCGCGTTCTTTCTGGCAAGTTTAGGAGCGATCTTTTATTTGAACGTCCCGGCCGGTTTTTTCCGAGAGATGGACCGCCATTTTCTTGTATCATTCATGTTATTTTCAATCTGGATAGGGGTCGGCGGCTACGCCATTCTGAGGTTGGTATCCCGCGTTTTTGCCAATCGTTCGGCTGCTGTTTGGATTTTGGCTGGTATCTTGTTTCTCGTGCTGCCTGCCAACGTCATCCTTGCCAATTGGTCCAACAATAACCAGAGCTCCAACCACACCAGTTACAACTTCGGCTACAACCTCCTTGAAACCTGCGAGCCGGATGCAATTTTGATTACGGCCGGAGATAGTGATACGTTTCTTTCGTGGTACCTGCAAATGATAGAAGGGGTCAGGCCTGATGTCACTGTTTTGAACCTACCGTTGCTCAACACCAGTTGGTATCTTCGGACTACCATCTTCTACCATCCCAACCTTCCCTGGACGCTAAACGAAGACTCGCTGAAAGATTTGAGAATAATACCCTGGGAAACGGACACCGTGACAATTATCGGGTCCGGCCCGGACAGTGTGGCGCTCAGGGTCGTTGTGGAGCCAACGATTGCCGGCAAGTATCTCTTGATTCAAGATCAGGTGCTCTTGAACATTCTCAGGCATAACCGGTTCGACCGTCCGATCTATTTTTCGGCCGGTTTTGGCAAAAGCCTGCCGTTGAACTTGCGCGAGCATTCTCGGTTGGATGGTTTGGTCTGGCGGATTGTTCCGCAGGTTCAAGAGCGTGGCGACTATCAGAGATTGGAAGACAATCTCTTACATCGGTACGATTACGAAGGTTTTGGAGAGCAAACTTTTCTCGACCGGACAGGCAAAAATATGGCATCTATGTACCATGCTGCGTTTGCGCACCTTGTCGAACTCTACCAACAAGACGGGAAAGAACAACAACTGGATAGCCTCAAAGCCAAGTTTAGCGACCTCTGGCCGGAGGCCGGTGAGACTGTGCCATGAGTTCACCGTCGCGAGTCCGGACAACGGCTATTCATCATGAGCTACTGGATTCGGTTCAAGCGTTAATGACCAAACTCGGCAAGGACCTGAAGTTTCTGCAGTGTGGGAGCAAGGGGTTCTTGAGAATATATTGAGTTGAGTAGGCCTAAACCCTTGTAGTTCCAACTTCTTTCGTGGATATCTCTAACCTCGATCCATCGCCCAGTTACAGTACCCCCGGCAGGAATCGAACCTGCGGCCCGCGGTTTAGGAAACCGCTGCTCTATCCGACTGAGCTACGGGGGCATTGTTAACAGCTCAATACTAAGTCAAAAAAACGAATCTAACCGAGAGTGTCAACCATGAAGTTCGGCAGAAGCTTAATCGGGGAGGCCTTCGCCTACTCTGAATCGTAGGAAATAAGGTAGTTGACGTCGTACTTTTCCAGCTTCTCTCGCCAGGGTAAAAAAGAGAGATCGATGACCGTAGATATCCCGACGACCTCGCCGCCTAACCGCTCGACCAGACGGCAAACCGCTTGTAGAGTTCCGCCGGTGGCGATAAGATCGTCCACCACCACCGTCCGCTCCCCCGGGTTGACCGCGTCTTCGTGCAGCACCACGCTGTCGGTGCCATATTCCAGGTCGTATTGCTCCGAAACACTCATGTAGGGAAGTTTGCCCGGTTTGCGGGCAATCGCCAGGCCGACCTGCAACCTGTCTGCTAAAGCCGCGGCAAAGAGAAAACCGCGTGACTCAATACCGACGATTTTCTGCGGCTCTTTTGAGCGGACATATTTCTCCATTTCGCCAAGAGCCAATCGGAAGCCGGTAGGATTCTGGAAAAGAGTGGTAATATCGTAGAAGTTGATTCCCGGTTTGGGAAAATCGGGAACGGTTCGAATGTACTTTTTCAATTCTCCCATAAGGCTATGAAATCCAATCTTACATTGATACGTCAAAATTCCGGAAACGTCCCGTATACTCGGTCCAGGCAACATCAACGTCGCTCACGGCGGCGCTCGGCGGGCCGATTTTCAGCTCCTTGATTAGCTCTTCAACCAGACTCCTGTCGCCTTCAGCCATGACCAGGACGGAACCGTCGGGATTGTTCTTGACCCAGCCGGTCAAGCCGAGACTCCTGGCCGCACGATAACAGTAATAGCGATATCCAATCCCTTGAACGAAGCCCCGAATTGTCAATTGAGCCCCGACCGAATTCACTTTCCCTTCTCGGCAAGCTCCATCGCCCGTTTGGCGGCCTCGATGGGATCGTCGGCCTGTTCGATTTCGTCACCGAGTTTCCAGGCGTTTATGGCGATAAGGGGTCTCTTGGCATGTAGAGCAAAAGCCATTTCAGATAACGTGCCGTACTTTCCCGGAAACGCCACCACCGCATCGGCTGTCCTGACGACCATGATATTGCGAGCCTCGCCGAAGCCGGTGGGAATAACATAGTCAATGTACTCGTTGGCATCTTCTTTGTTGTCGCTCGGCAGGATGCCGATTGTAACGCCCCCTGCCTCCTTGGCGCCTCTGGCTGCCCCTTCCATAATCCCGCCTAAGCCTCCGCACACGATGACCCCGTCGTGCTCCGCTACATACTTGCCAACCTGAGAAGCCATATCACGCAGTTTTTTTGAACATTTGCCAGCCCCGACAACGGCAATCATCGTTTTTCTGACGTCAGCCATTTCCAAATCCTCTCTCTGCAGTCCAGCTTAACAAACAACGTCTTGTACGGTTTAAGGTCTAGCAGGGTGTTGAAAAAGCCTTTCAACATACTCTGAGCAGTTCGAATTCGTCATGCCCGTGAAAACGGGCATCCAGTAATCCGTTGACATACCTGGATTCCCGCTTTCGCGGGAATGACACCTCAGTAGGGCAAGTGAGCGTCGGGGCTTTTGTCTTGAGTTTTTCAACAGCCTCCTAGCTTCTTATGTGCCGCAACACTCTGCCAATCCTGAAAAAATCGGGGCGACTGGATTTGAACCAGCGACTCCTTAGTCCCGAACCAAGTGCGCTACCATACTGCGCTACGCCCCGAGTCTCCTGTCTTTTAGACAATCTATTTTACGGTTTATTTAGCCATTGTCAACATTTTTATCGCCAAGCCCTACCGCACATCACAGTTTCAACTTGACCTCCTGCATCCCTTGAAGCGACTCTTCATCAGTGAAATTGAGTTTTAGGGGGGTAATGGAAACCACCCCACGCTGCACCGCTTCGAAGTCCGAACCCTTGGTCGTTTTCCAGGTGGCCTGGCCACCTATCCAGTAGTAAGCTTTGCCTCTCGGATCGGTCTTGTGTATCACATAGTCCTTGTACTCCCGCATTCCCAACCGGGTGAACTCGTACTTGCGGTAGGGCCGGCCGTTGTCAAGTGGGAAATTGACGTTTAAGAACGTTGCCGGATCAAGATTGAACCGCTGGTAGGAGGATATCATCTTAACTACGAATCTGGCCGCCCGTACCATTGACGCCCCCGGTTCCCAGTTCGCCATCGAGACGGCTATGGAAGGAATTCTCAGGATAGACCCCTCGATAGCCGCCGCCACCGTACCGGAGTATGTTACGTCCTCCCCCATGTTCGACCCGTGGTTGATTCCGGATATAATCATATCCGGCTTTTTCCGCTTGAAAAAAAGATGGATCGCCAGCATGACGCAGTCGGTGGGAGTACCATCGATGGTATACCGATGCGCGTCCAGCTTCTGCGCCCGGAGAGGCCGCTTTAAGGTAAGCGAATGCGAACTGGCCGACTGCTCCCGGTCAGGGGCTACCATGTAAACGTCGGCTGTTTTCTGAAGCGCCTTAAACAGGACGTTGATGCCGTCTGAGATATAACCGTCATCGTTGGTGAGCAGTATGTGTTTTTTCTTAGACATCCGGCACCTCGATTCTCTGCATTCGCATCAACATGAAGGTCTGCTCACGGTGGCGGGTCCGGTGTTCAGGGAGGTTACAGTTATCGTAGGTCGAAACCCCTGTGGTTTCGACAATATTGTCAAAAGCACAGGGCTTTTGACCTACTTTTCTAAGAGAACACCTCTTCAAGCCCACACCCGGGTGCCCCATAGCTTGCTATGGGAAGTCTCAAATAATGGTAGCCGTTCACTAATCATCGACACCTCGCATAGCCCCGCCAAAGGCAGGTGTAGTACCGAGACAGAGCAGATGTGGACATCTGCCACTCACATAAAACACACCCAGTTTCAAGGCGGTAGTTTAACACAATAGTGGGCAAATAGCAACCCAGCCGGTCACGCCCACACCCGTTTGAAAATCTGTCTTATGAATCGCAGAGTATCGACCAGGGGGTTGATATACGAATGAGAACCCTCATAGACAGTCGTAATCGGAGCCTCGACGATGTCACAGCCGACAGCTCCGGCCTTGAAAAGCATCTCCGACTCAAAATCATAGTTCACGGTTTTCAGTTGAACTTCTTTCAACAGACTCACCGGGATTAACCTGAACCCCGATTGACTGTCGCGGACCCGCTGACTTGAGAATATCGATATAATAAGAGAAGTCAGGTTGTTCGACAGCCATCGGGCAAACGGCATGTCCCTGAGGACAATATGGCGGGTGCCGATGATAACCCGCCGCCCATTGTCAAGTGCAAAGAAGCGTGGTATTTCCTCGGGACGATGCTGAAGGTCAGCATCGATGGTTAATACGGAACGGTAGCCATGCTTTATAGCGTATTCAAAGCCGGCCTTGAGAGCTGCCCCTTTGCCGCGGTTTTGCCCGAATGAGATGTGCTTGACGTTGTGATCTTTCAGTATGGCTGCCGATTCATCGGTGGAACCGTCGTTGATAATCAACAGGTGCTCATCGCAAACGTACTTCTTTATCCTGACGATCAGTTCGGGAAGGTAGCCGGCGGCGTTGTAGGCGGGGACCAGTACGAGAGTAGTGTGTTGATTCAGCTCCGACATATCACCCGGCGTTTAGTTGTCCTCGGTCATATATATGTAGCCACGGGTGGCCCACAGCTTGCTGTGGGAATGCAACTCTATCATAAGGACGGGGAACGTCAAAACGTCTTCCGCTTGTACTTGCGCCGCAGGGCCAGGATGAGAAAGGTGACCAGTATCACAAGCAGCAGGCCTTCCAGAATGACCAGGCCCTGCTGATAAGGCTCGATAAGGTACTTGCCGACCTCCGACCGGCTGACGGTGACAAACGACAGGTTCTTCCAGAAGGCATCCCCAAAGCCGCCTGCCATGAGCCCGTCATAGACAAGATAAAGAGGAAATAAAAACAGCACCGCCAGTATCCAGAAAAGCGGCAAGAGAAAGCTTTCACCGTAATAGGAGAGCATCTTGTACAGGAAATTGGTGCAGAAGACCCGCCGCCAGATCTTCCAACCGCTCCCTTTGGCCTTGCGCACCATCTCCTGCTCGCCGATATAGAAGTGCCCGGCTTCGGCGTACTGAAAGTTGTCTATATAGTTCTTTTGCAGGCGGCGGTAGAGCCGGGCAATCAGGTTGTAGTCGGTATGGCCAGAGACCTCTTCGTGAACGGCGTTTCGGGGAAACCATTTTAGGAGCCGAGGCTTTTGAGCCCATTTGACATCGACAAATTGCACTTCGCTGATATCAGTCTCTAAAAACCGGCATTTGGCCAGCGAGACCTTGCGGAAGGTGATATTTTGCGGGGCGGCGAAAGAGCACGACGTGAAGTCAGAGTCGTCCGGGAACATCTCCTTGTTTTTACTTTGAAGCCATTCACCATCAAAGATGACCTTAACCTCCATGTCTGCCTTACAATATGAAAAATCAGCTCCCTTCTTGAACTGTGTTGAATTGAACGATGTATCTCCCGAGAACGTGGCCCCCCGGAAGGATGCATCTCCCGAAAACGTGGCCGAGAGGAAGTCTGCTTCTCCCGAAAACGTGGCGAAGCCAAAGTGTGCTTCTCCCGAAAACGTGACCTCGATAAAGTTTGCGTCTCCCGAAAACGTGGCCCCCGAAAAGAAGACATCCTTCTTGTATATCCTCGGAAGTGTATAGCCGCTCTTAGGAAAAAAGAAGTTGGTCAGATCGTAGCGGTAAGCTTGCTCGCCGGCAAACAGTTTGTCCAGCTCTTTTTGAAACACGTCGGCGTCTTTGTCCTCTTTCTCTGAGTGGCAGATGCACTTCTCGCCGTCATAGAGCGGCTGGCCGCAGCGCTTGAGGTAGCTCATTGGGACCTGGCAGGTTTTTAGTTGGGTGGTTGTCATAGTCTTGCTCTACTTCTCGCGTTCAGATGCAGTCGGGCGACTCTGCCCGAGGGCTTTGATAATGGGGCAGATGTGGACATCTGCCGCCCACGAAATGTCATTATCCGCAAGAACAGCCCGGGCGGTGTCCGTCTGAGGGGGAGTAGCAGGGCAAAGAAATGGTCGGAGCGAGCCGATTTGAACGGCCGACCTCTCGCACCCCAAGCGAGTGCGCTAACCATACTGCGCCACGCTCCGACCCATGGTTGTATCACAGAAGGTGTTGTCCTAAATGTACATAAAAAGAGCCAAAACTCAAGAGAAAAATCCCAGCAGGTCCTCGACTTCCTTTCTGATCTGGCCAATGAGCGTCTTGGCCCGTGCCGAGTTGTGCATGGTCGTTTTCTGTTCGCTGGAGCGCTTCATCATCAGCTTGGTTCGCGCCCCGGCAATGGTCAGCTTCTCTTTGCTTCTCAAATGTTTGATACGATTGACAAGCTCAATATCTTTTTCGGTGTACGTTCGGTTCCCGCTGCGATTTTTCTTCGGCTTCAGAACCGAAAACTCTTTCTCCCAGTACCTGAGCACGTACGGCTGAAGGCCAGTTATTCGGGAGACTTCGCTGATCGAGTAATAGAGCTTGTCGCCGCTGCTTTTTTTGCCGGCTGCCTTGCTAGCCACCTTGTCCTTTTTCTTCACCGCCATATCTCCGCTTTTAACTCCCTTCCCATCAACTCCTCAACCGCCACTGACGGCGGTTTCTCCTCAAAAAGCATCAGAAATGCTTCCCTGGTTATCGGCATTTCAACCTTATGTATCCCGGCCAGCTCATAACCGGATCGTGTAGTTTCCACCCCTTCAGCCACCATGTGCATCCCGGCCAGTACATCGCTTAGCTTTTCCCCCTGTCCGATTCTTTCGCCGACGTAGCGGTTTCGGCTGTGCCGGGAGGTGCAAGTGGTGACGAGGTCGCCTATTCCCGACAGCCCGGCAAAGGTTTCCGCTCGAGCTCCCAGAACAATCCCCAGCCGAGTTATTTCCGCCAGCCCACGCGTGATAATGGCCCCTCTGGTGTTGTCGCCCATGCCCAGCCCGTCGGCAATCCCGGCCGCGATAGCGATAATGTTTTTCAACGAGCCCCCCAACTCCACTCCGACCAGGTCATCGCTTTTGTACACCCGGAACCAGCGGCTGCTGAACGCCTCTTGGACACGGGTTACGAATTCATCGTCACTGCCGGCAGCCACCACCGCCGTCGGCATGTCGACGATCACCTCTTCGGCGTGCGATGGTCCGGAGATGGTGACCACTTGTTCCCGCGGGGGGTCAAGCTCCTCGGCAATAACTTCCGACATCCTTTTCAACGTTTTCGTCTCTATCCCCTTGGCCAAATTAACCAGCCCCACCTCCGGCCCAAGCTTCCCGCGCAACCGCGCCAGGACAGAACGGAGAAACTGCGAGGGAACGGCCAGCACAATCAACCGGCTGCCGGAAACTGCTTCAAACAGGTCATTAGTAACGACTACAGGCTTGGGCAACACAAATCCTTTGAGTTTGTCGGGGTGACCGCGAAACTTCCCCAGCTTCTCATACTCCTGCCGGTCGAATTCCCACAGGCTGACTGTCAGACCATTGTTATGAAGAAGCCGGGCAATCGTCATTCCCCACGAACCGGCTCCAAGTATGGCTGCCTTCTCAAACATCAGACCCTGCCTTACTGGACTTCGATGGCAAGGAAAAACGGTTTTCCGTGCCGGCCATTAAGCGGCGTATATTCTGGCGGTGGGTTATAACAATCAACGCCGCCAGCGTACCCGCCAGGTAAACATATATGGAGGCTATATCACATGCCATCAGGTACTTCTCTGCGGCGACAACTCCAAATAAGCCGATAACGCCCGCCATAGAACCTAAAGATATAAAGCGGCTGGCCGCTACTACGATTATAAATATAACAAATCCCACCAAAGTTTCAAGGGGTAATAGCACAATCATGGTACCAAGGGCGGTATTTACCCCTTTGCCTCCCTTAAAGCGGAGATAGAGCGGAAACAGATGTCCCAACACGGCCGCCAGGGCACAGACAACTAAGAATGTATCCGTGGGTAAGAATGTCGTACCGAAAGAATTCGCCCAGTAGCGCGCAACGGCAACCGCCGCTACTCCCTTTCCGATATCTCCGATGTATACCCACACCGCGGCTTTGGCACCGACCACACGCCAGACGTTGGTAGCGCCAATGTTGCCCGACCCGTGAGATCTGATATCCTTTACTCCGAAGATGCGGCTCACAATCAGGCCGAAGGGAATGCCTCCCAACAAGTAGGCAATGAGTATCGGCGCTGCGGTTGTCATTGTCCCTGTTTAATTCCCAAACCCCGTAGGTCGGGTTACGAATCCCCACCTTTGGTGGGGACAAGAAACCCGACATCTGTTGTTGTTTCAAGACGGCTCGTTAGAGCACCCTTACGGTGTTTCTCATCCTTCGACTCCGCTCAGGATGAATTTGTTCGAAATCATCTCGTCAGCGACAAGATCAGGCGAAATACAGCAAGATTTGGGATAAGCTCACTGCTGTAAGTTTCATCCAAGATGAACCGGACACCACTATTCCGTTGAAACAGTATCCTCCATATAGGTGGAGTCTTCAATTTCAACGGCCGGCAAAAGCTGCTCCAACTCCGGGAAGTATTCTATCATAGCTTGCACAAACCGCTCGGTTTCCGCGGAATCTATCTCCTCGTCAGATATGAACTCCTGAAGCTTCCCGCTCAAAGCCCCGTACTTGGGGTAGTCGATCTCGGCTTCATTGAATTTCTCAATGAAGGCATCGGCGATAGCGTTCACACGAACCGTATCGACTCCGGCAACGGGGTTATCATTCAATTTCGTCTTGATGCTGGTAACCATAGTCGTCGTGCCATATTTAACCAACTCGTCCTTCTTGAGATAACAGGTGATACCGGCGATAATCACCAGCAGCAGCACAACCCCGGCCACAATAAGAGCGATCAAACAGCCCTTTGACATCCTTTTCTTTGGAACTTCTCCAGTCATTTTCCACCATACATTTATTCTGTTGATTCTCCGTGCTTTCGCATAAACTGCTGCAACCCTTGGGTGGTTGCCTTTATTGTTCTCAATCTACCGCTATATACGAAATGCTAAAACCAATGGCAAGTGGATAAGTCTGCTTTCAAGGAGAAGTGTGATAGCCTGACTTTTCCCTTGACAGGCAGAAGATATGAGTATATATTGAAAAGAGGGATAAAGCGCGCAAGAGCGCCCATATTTGAATGTCAAATATCTTTGGTGTTACAGCAGATGACTTCACATTACTTGCTGCCTGACTGCTGATAGCCGTATTGGGAGACGATAATGATGATAATGATAAATACGCAGGGAGGAATCCAGGCGGGGGCAACTATGTTTTTATGGCTGCAGGTTTTGTCATTCCGGGCAATCAACCGTTTTCGAAGGAGGGTACATTAATGACGTGAAAGATTATGGATTCCCGTGAGTGGGGACAAATTGGCTCATTGACGTGCCAAAAAGGAGTAAGTCGAAGACCCTTTAACACTTAGAGAGAGAGTGAAAATGCGAAAGAAAATTTCCACATTACTGACCATTGCTTTGCCGCTGTTGGCCTTTTTGGCAATGACGGCTTTTGCCGCCAGAACAGCTGAAGAGACGCGGAAAGTTGATCCGCTGCTCACCAAGATACAGCGGTATTCCCTCCCGGACGAGCACAACATAGTGCCCGGAGAAGGCATAGAGATGTCGAAGGTTGCTTTAGGCAGGGCTGCACGGAGCGCTTCGCCGGGTGTGGTCATTGGCAACACCTGGTATGACTACCAGCGCAACGGCTCCATGCGCCGTATGATTGCCTTTAGCAACGGCCCTCGGGTCCACTTTGTGTGGATGCGCCTGGCGGATAGTACCCAGACAGCTCGTAAGTGCCAATACCGTGTTTTCAATCCTGGCTCAGGCGAATTTGACTGCGATAATTATGTGCCGAGTTCTGATTTATCATATGTGGGTTATTGCGTCCTTGATGTCACTAATGACGACCGGGGAATCCCGGCCGGCCACAATAACCCCGCCCCTGATGCCGGCGGTGTCTATATGTTCCAGGCCTGGTGGGACGACGCCGTTGGCGCCTGCGATTTCTACGTTACCCGCCGGGTACCGGATACTTTGGGTGCCGACTGTCAAGCTGACTCACTCGACGACGGCTTCATTTGGCCGGCAATGTGCTGGCAGGAAGGGGCGGATACCATCCTGCACGTGTTTGCTCAGGAATCCGAAGGCAGCATTCTGGCTTACTTCCGGTTAATTAATCCCCATGTTGAGGGTGTGCCTACCGTCTGGGACCAGGAGAACTTCTACTGTGTTGACACGGTGGATGACATTGCCCAAGATTGCGATTGCACTGATGAGGGTAAGGTGGCGATAGCCTGGACAGCCAACCTGCCGTTACCCGGCGACTGCGACACCTGTTCCTACCAAGGAGACCAGCGGGATAACGATCTCTACGTGCAGGTTTCACATGACGCGGGCGTTACCTGGGACCCGCGTATAAACGTCACCCGGAACGTTGATGGTGAAGACGGGTTCCGTCCGTTCACTGACCTGTCAGTGTTGATTGACAGCAGGGATAGTGTGCACGTTGTCTGGAACGCTGGGTATTGGCCGTCGGCTACTGACTTCCGTTGCCGTCTTTTCCACTGGTCTGGGGCTAATGGTACTCCGAAGGGCTCCGACGATATCAACACGATACATGACGCCGATTGGGTTATGGACGAGTGTGCCCCCGGCGCCTGGAACTTGAACGCCTCCAAGATGACCATTTCCGAGTGTGGCCCACCCGGAGAGGAAAAGATGTACATCGTGTTTGTGCAGTATAACGACTCTAACGCCGTTCCTGCCGTCGTGGATGACTGTGCGGCCGTAGGTAGCCCCGGCGGCTACCGTGGCCGTGCCAACGGTGAGTTGTACGTGTGTGTCTCCGATAACTGGGGTGATACCTGGGATAAGGCCCGCAACCTGACCAATTCTCGCACTCCCGGCTGTGAACTTACTGCTCCGGGACTTGGGAATTGCGATAATGACAACTGGCCCTCGATGGTGAAGTTCGGTACGGACCATGCCGGCATCTGGCCGGATAACATAGTTGATCCCTCTAAGCCCCCGGATTCCCCCTATGTCGGCAACTGGTACCTTGACGTTCAGTACGTCAATGACAACTCCGCCGGCGGTATTGTCCAGGGTGAGGGCTTTTGGACACAGAGCGACATGAAATGGTTCCGCATGGCCTGCGTGGAGCCTCTTAAGGAAGCTAACCTGATTGCCAATCCCCCGAAAATTGGCTATCCGACCTGGACCAAACATGGTGTTCAAAAGAATAAGACCGTTACTCTCGAAAACATTGGTAACTGTGATTTGAGCTACACGGTAACCAAGTTAGAGACGACGCCTCCGCCTGGCTGGCTGAGCGTTTCTCCAACAGGTGGTACAATCGTCGCTGGCGGCAGCGATCCCCTGACCGTTGGTTACAACGTTGGCGGAATTGTGAACGCCCCGGGCACCATTGTACATCTCGTGGGTAGCTTGTTCGTCGACTGGCAGGGGATTGGAGAGCTATGTCCGCCGAATGCTAACGTGAGGAATGTCGTTCCGATCGAGTGCTGGGTGACAGATACGCTGTATGAGCCGTTCTGGGATACTATCCACACCGCTTGTACGAAGCTTATCGTGGCCAATACGGGGAACTTCGGCAAGGTTGGTATCGGTAAAGTCAATATGGACTATTATGATGCCGGTGATTGCGACAACACCGCTGATGTCTATATCTACGACGGCTCACCGGTTGTCGGCTACCAAAAGAACGCCGGTACTGACACGGTGGTCAACTTCTCCATATTCGGCACTTCTTATATTGACGGAAAAGGGTTTGTGCCGCTTGGCGATTATACCCCGACGACCGACATGGGCGAGTACGAGGTTTTTGAGAGCGGCAAGTTCGTGACCAGCGACTCGCTTATTGCCATCGAGAAGATCTGGTATGCTCCCAAGGATCTTCCAGAGACCTGCAGTTTCGTGATCCAGTGCATGAAAATCTATTTGAACGACACCTTGGCAGTTCCGCCCACAGACGTGCGTATCGGCGAAGCGATCGACTTTGATATCCCGGCTGATACAGGTTCCCGCAACATCTCCGGTTTCGACTGGGACTTGAGACTGCTCTGGCAGCAAGGGTCTGAGGAAGACGGTGAAGGCTGCCAGCCTAACGATAGGCGTTGGGGCGGTATTGACTTCCTCGAGGTCTACAAGAACGGCAAGCTGCTAAGCGACGAACCATACGGCGGCTACATCATGGACAATGCGACCCAGGTCTATCCGGAAGGTGGCTTTGTTGGTGATTCGCTGTACAAGTATATGGGTAACTCCGGATTTGCTCTTTCTGATTCAACGAACGTGGACCTGCATATGGTCATGATCAAAATAGTCCTCGATTCCCTGACGAAGGGAGATACGATCGTCATCTACGAGGAGATTGTCACCCACTGGAACGGAAGCGAGACGGACTTCAAAGACGAGGTCCGGGCGAGCAGACAATGGTACGAAGACCATATCAAACCGGAAGGACCGACTACCTGCTGCAACGATGACGGTAAACGCGGCGATGTTGACTACAGCGGTGGGTCCCCCAACGTTGGCGACTTAGCCTACTTGGTTTCGTACCTATTCGATCAACCCGCTGGCCCGGCACCTCCATGCTACGAGGAGGGTAATCTCGATGGTGAGGGTGGAATCAACGTTGGCGACTTAGCCTACTTGGTTTCGTACCTATTCGATCAACCTGCTGGCCCGGCACCTAAGCCATGTCCATGAGTTGTTCAGAAGTGATGACGGAGTAGACTGAAATCCTGGATTACTCCTTCTGATTGATTCGGCCATCCCTGCCAGCGCAGGGGTGGCCGTTGTTATAGATGCCTGGCGGTAGGATGGGAGGCCTGCTCTCCTGCCAATCCGCTGTTTACCCAACCGCTTCCATCAATTGAGGTAAAGCGTTGAAGTATGCGTCCGAGAGTTTGTTCACGTCAATATCTATCCAGTCATTGGTTCTAAGAAACGTGCCGCCGACCGTGCCAATACGAGTACAGGGTACACCCTTGTCACTGAAGAACGCCGCAACCATCTCAGCTCTGTCCGGGGCGCTGCTGATAATGACCCGCGACTGAGCTTCGCCGAAGAGGAGACAGTCAGTGCGAATGGAATCATGCAAAGCAATCTCGGCCCCAAGTTGATGCTCACGATTGGAAATACAGCCCTCAGCTAAAGCCACTGCCAGGCCGCCCTCGGAGCAGTCGTGCGCCGACTTGATCAGTCCGGATTGTATCGCACCAAGCAGAGCATCCTGTAGACGCTTTTCGAATTCCAGATCAAGCTCCGGTACCGACCCTTTCGTTTGACCAAAAATTGTATGCAAATACTCAGAGGCACCGAGGTGCTCCATGTTATGCCCCAGCAGGAAGATGGCATCGCCATTATTTTTGAACCATTGCGTGGTGATATGCTTGACATCCTCGACCAGCCCCACCATGCCGATCGTCGGCGTGGGAAAAACCGCTCTTTGTGGGTCTTCATTGTAGAACGAGACATTACCGCCGGTGACCGGGGTGTTGAAAACCCGGCAGGCATTGCCCATACCGGCCACCGCTTCGGCAAAGCAGTAGTATATTTCCGGCTTGTAAGGGTTACCGAAATTGAGGCAGTTGGTCACTGCTAATGGGCGTCCCCCTGAACAAACGATATTGCGCGCCGCCTCAGCCACGGCGCTTTCGGCTCCAAGATGGGGATTGATATAGCAGTAGCGGCCGTTGCAGTCGGTCGTCATCGCCAGCGCCTTGTTGGTCTTGCGAAGGCGTAACACGGCGGCGTCCGACCCGGGACCGACGGCCGTATTGGTACGCACCATGGAATCATATTGATCAAACACCCATCCCTTGTGACAAATATTCGGAGCAGCAAGCAGCCTCAAGAGGCATTCATTCCAGTCCTGGTGAAGCTGGTAATCACCCAAATCAAGCTTCACTATCTCGTCCATGTAGGAGGGTCGCTTCGTCTCCCGGTGATACACCGGTGCGCCGCCGCCAAGCACCAGCGTTTCGGATGGAATCTGTGAGACGATCTCGCCGTTGAGCTTGACGGTCATCAGGCCGTCGGCGGTCACCTGGCCGATAACGGTGGAATCAAGGTCCCACTTATCAAAAACCGCTTTGATCTCCTGTTCCTTTCCCTTCTTGACGCAGACTAACATCCGTTCCTGAGACTCCGACAGCAGAATTTCATAGGGTGTCATCCCCGGTTCACGCACTGGCGCTTTATCTATGTCTATCTCAATTCCCGACTGTCCTTTGGCCGACATTTCCGAACTGGAGCAGGTAATACCTGCCGCGCCCATGTCCTGGATACCGACGATAAGGTCTTTTTCGATAATCTCAAGGGTGGCTTCCACCAGCAGCTTTTCCGTGAAGGGATCCCCTATCTGGACTGAGGGCCGTCTTTCTTGTGAGGCCTCACTGAGTTCCTCCGAGGCAAATGTGGCGCCATGGATACCGTCCCGGCCGGTCTTGGAGCCGACAATCATGATCGGGTTGCCTTCCCCTTTGGCCACCGCCGACGCCATCCGATCTGTCTTGACAATCCCGACCGCCATAGCGTTTATCAGCGGATTGCCGGTGTAGGCTTCGTCAAAATAGACTTCCCCGGCCACCGTGGGCACGCCGAAGGAGTTGCCATAGTCACCGATACCGCGCACCACCCCGTCGACTAGGTAGCGCACGCGGGGGTTCTCCAGCAGACCGAAGCGAAGTGAGTTAAGGCAGGCAATGGGACGGGCGCCCATCGTAAAGATGTCGCGCAGGATGCCGCCGACACCGGTAGCCGCGCCCTGGTACGGCTCGACCGCCGAGGGGTGGTTATGCGATTCAATCTTGAACACGACCGCCAGACCGTCGCCGATATCCACCGCGCCGGCATTCTCCTCGCCCGCCTTGGCCAGAAGATTGCCCCCTTCGCGAGGGAGGGTTTTCAGCAGTGCGATTGAGTTCTTGTAGGAGCAGTGCTCTGACCACATCACGGAGAAAATGCCCAATTCGGTATAGGTCATCTGGCGACCGAGGATTTCTTTTATACGCTCATATTCTTCTTCGCTGAGGCCGTGAGCCCTGACCATTTCCGGCGTTACGGCAGGCTGTTCAAATGCTGTCTTCACGACACCTCCTTCGAGTTCCACGGATTGTGGTTGGCATACATCCTCGTGTGCCAACTCGGTCAAAATGGGGCAGATGTGGAGAGGCTGTCCCACAAGTCGATTACAGCCGCATTAATCATTGTAACACAAAAAGTCTTAATCTACAAACCCCGCGTAGCGGCGGGCTTTACGTCCGCCGTCTATGGGCGGGAGACAAGCCCCCGCCCTACGCGAGTCAAAATGGTCACCATTTGAGACAACCTCTGGACATCTGCCGCTCACAAATATAGCCACCGCACCTGCCTGCGTCAACGAGTCAAGTGGGTGACTTTCGAAAAATATGGAGGATTACTCAATTGTATCAGGTTACGGGTCGGTGGCCCAAAAGTCGGCAGAGCCAAACATCATCCCCGCACAAGAACAGAACCGTATAGTACTCGAATTCATTCCTATCCTACTTCACCTCCTCAAACTCAGCATCGACAGCAGCGGTACCACCGCCCTTATCTCCATCCCCCGAAGTGGATTGGGCCGAGCCGGTCTGCGTCGCCTGCTGATACATCTCAGTCGACGCCTGCTGCCAGAGTTGATTTAACGCTTCGGTGGCCGAGACCATCTCGTCGGAGTTTTCACCCTTTAGCGCTTCCTTCACGCGATTAACAGCAGCCCCAATCCTCGTTTTGTTGTCCAGGCTTAGCCTGTCACCAAACTCGTTGAGTTGTTTCTCGCTCTGGAACACCGCCGCATCAGCCTGATTGCGCGCCTCAACCTTCCGTTTCTTTTCCTTGTCTTCCATTTCGTGGGCTTTGGCGTCGTTGACCATCTTTTCAATTTCGTGCTGGGAAAGACCGGAGGAAGCTTCAACCCTGATGTTCTGCGATTTGCCCGTAGCCAAATCCTTGGCCGACACGTTCAGGATGCCGTTGGCGTCGATGTCGAAGGTGACCTCAATCTGTGGCAGACCCCGCGGCGCCGACGGTATGCCGTCGAGTATAAAGCGGCCGATCGTTTTGTTGTCGATCGCCATCTCCCGCTCACCTTGCAGGACGTGAATATCGACCTGCGTCTGGTTGTCAGACGCCGTCGAGAAGGTCTGCGCCTTCTTCGTTGGGATAGTGGTGTTGCGCTCAATGAGCTTGGCTACGACACCACCCAGCGTCTCAATACCAAGCGACAGTGGGGTGACGTCAAGCAAGAGCACATCCTGCACATCCCCGGCCAGCACCCCACCCTGGATAGCTGCCCCCAGCGCCACCACCTCATCAGGATTGACCGAATGACTGGGTTCCCGGCCGAAGAAGTTCTTAACCAACTCCCGCACCTTCGGCACACGGGTCATGCCGCCGACCAGGATGACGTCGTCGATCTGGTTAATCTTCAATCCGGCGTCGGTGAGAGCCATTTCAACCGGCTTCATGGAACGCTGCAGAAGGTCGTCAACAAGCTGTTCGAATTTGGCGCGGGTGAGCGTCAGGTTGAGATGCTTGGGGCCCGAGTTATCCGCAGTAACGAAGGGCAGGTTGATTGTCGTTTGCAAGGTGGAGCTCAACTCCATCTTGGCTTTTTCCGCCGCTTCTTTCAAACGCTGCAGCGCCATGGGGTCCTTCGACAGATCAATGCCGTCAGACTTTTTGAACTCGTCGACGAGCCAGTCGATAATCCGCTTGTCAAAATCATCACCACCGAGATGGGTGTCGCCGTTGGTGGACAGAACCTCAAAGACGCCATCATTCAATTCGAGAATCGAGATGTCAAAGGTCCCGCCGCCCAGGTCGTACACGGCGATCTTGCCGACCTTCTTTTTGTCAAGGCCGTAGGCCAAGGCCGCAGCGGTCGGCTCATTGATAATGCGTTTGACTTCCAGCCCGGCAATCTTTCCGGCGTCCTTGGTTGCCTGGCGCTGGCGATCGTTGAAATAAGCCGGGACTGTGATTACCGCTTCTTTAACCGAATGACCAAGATACTCCTCAGCCGTCTTTTTCATTTTGCCCAGCACCATGGCTGAGATCTGCTGGGGAGGATACCGCTTGCCGCTCATCTCGATGACCGGCTCGCCGGAACTGCTGGCAGTCACTTTGTAGGGAAAATTCTTGATCTCTTGGTTGACCTCGTCAAAGGTGCGCCCCATCAGACGCTTGATCGAGAAAATCGTGTTGAGCGGGTTGGTGACGGCCTGTCGTTTGGCGACGGTGCCAACCAGCCGCTCGCCGTTTTTGTCAACAGCGACAACCGATGGTGTGGTGCGGCCGCCCTCGGAGTTGGCGATTACAGCCGGTTCGCTGCCTTCGATGACCGCCACCACACTGTTGGTTGTCCCCAAGTCTATGCCTATGATTTTACTCATGATTTCACTCCTTATCTTTCATTTCCGCCAAAAAAGCCGGCCGAAACCGACCGGCTTTCTTGTTCGATCCGTTCACATTCGCCTTGGCGAACTCCGGTTCAGCCGAAGCTTAACTGACCTTGACTTCGATCTCCTTCGGTTTCGCCTCTTCGCGCTTGGTCAGCTTGATCTCCAGCAGGCCGTTCTTGTAGTCGGCTGAGATCTTTTCGCCGTCGACCGTGTCGGGAAGAGTGAACGAGCGGGAGAACGAACCGGTGCTGATCTCGGTGCGGACAAAGCCATCGTCCTTTTCCTCGGACTTGAAACTCCGCTCACCGGATACTGTCAGGACGTCGTCCTTTACCATCACCTTGATGTCCTTTTTCTCCATGCCGGGCAGCTCAAACGTCAGGGTGACGTCGTCTTTGGTGTCCTTGATATTGACCCGCGGTATGAAGTCGCAGCACCTCTCGGTCCTGACACTCGGGAAATTGAAAAAGCTGTGGAACATGTTGTCGATCTCCCGGCTGATTCGGTTAGTTGGTACTAAGTACGTCATTTTGTTACCTCCTTGGGTTTTTCGTTTACTGTTCACATTCTGACCTTAAAGACATCAAACAGCGTGCCAAAGTGACGAAGTCACTATTATACAATGAGATAGCAGATTGGCTTCATTCTCGGGGTAAAACAGCATGCCATTATGACATACTTTAGCATCTATAATGGCAGGCCTTCAATGCTGTTTTGACATAATGCTGCCGCTCTGGCAGCCGCAAATGTCAGGTTTCTTGGAACCCTACCTGCGAATCTTTTGGGACAGCCCGAAGTCACCCGACAGCACTCGAAACCGGGCAAATAGGGGCCGTGCCCTACCCTCTTTACCGCTTACAACCCGAACTTCCGCCAGCGTGACAGCTCTACCAAACTGTTAACTGAGCGGAAGAACTCTATGTCCCACATACAATAAGCCATTTGATTTACTTGTCGATAGAAGCAGTTCTGGCTTTTGGCTGGGAGACTGGGATTCGAACCCAGATTCTACGGTCCAGAGCCGTATGCCCTACCATTGGACTATCTCCCAGTACAATAAGACAAATCGGCGGCAATCAAAAGAGCCTTAACCCAGGTCTCCCCGTGCCACCGAGCCGAATATACAGAATGCATCTTCGATGTCAATAAAGAACCCACCCGTTGGATGGGCTACCAACTGAAAAACAAAGAACCCATTCGTTGGGTGGGCTACCAACTGCCAGTGGTTTCCCAAGTCCTTGTTTGTTAATGAGATTCTTTTCCGGTCAGGTCACACTCGCCAAAGGCGAGCAAAACCTGATCCAACACGTGACTTACGCGACAGTAGTAGGTCACGCCGACTCGCGGCGTGACAAAATGAATGTCAAGCCCCAAGTGGGCTTGACCTACCAGACTGCCCGAGGACGAACCTCTACTTGCTACGGTCTTTTATACGATACATTCTCCTGATTGGAAGGCTGTAGCGACTGTGCGCTTCGTCATTGATCTCGAAGGTCAGCGATTGTTCGAATTCCGTTTCGATCGCGCTTTCATGCACTATCACCATGCCGTCAACCGTCTCGCCCGCCTTGATCTTTTGGGGTAGTTTTACGTCAAAGTGTTTTTTGGACCAGTCGATCAGCGTAATCTCATAATCCTGGTCGCTCTTGTTTTGAATAAGAAACTTTGCCTTGCGGCGCGGTTTCATAGTGAATTGGGATATATCCAGGTTGTACGGGCTCAGGCTCAACGGCATCACCGTGTCCGGTTCCGGAAGCAGTTCGGCTTTGATCTTCACATATACCTTCTCGCCACCTGCGTTGGTTTCAAGGTAAGGACGCTTGGAAACCATGCCGCGATATGACTTGGTCGAAAAGAATATCTCAAAGGCGGTGCTGTCGCCGGGAGCAATGACGGAATCCTCTATCGGCGTCTGGGTGCACCCACATCCGGAGACGATCTTGGTTATCCTGAGGGTGTCATCGCCCACTGATTTTACCCAGAAGGTATGTGCGACCTTCGCACCCTGACAGACCTTGCCGAAATCAAATACGGGGTTGGGGATTTCTACTGCCGGTCCCGCGTGTGACGTACCGACACAGGCTAACAACAACAGACAAAAGGCGGTGCCATTGATGATCTTTTTCATCGATATTCTTCCTCCAGAACTACTAATGGACCGGTTCGTTGATAGTTATGGTATTAATAAAAACTTCATACTAAAGGACGCATACAACTCACGAAATAAGACTAAACAGCCTTCCCCAGCGAACCTTCTCAAAAAAATGGACGGCATTATAGATGAACATCCTGGGTACCGAGAGCGGGTCGCTGACGGAGACTTCCGGCGACGGGTGCTCAGAGTCGTCCCAGGACCAGTGAATTAAAATAGCTTCACCAAGAATCAGATCCTCATGTACCGCTCCCCAGTACCGCGAGTCATAAGAATTATCCCGGTTGTCGCCCATCATAAAATAGTGGTGGCGAGGTACAATGAAGGGCCCGAAGTTATCGCGGCTGTTCACCCCGCCGGGCCGCCGCGGCTGAACGACCAGGCGGCCATCCGGCGTGGTATCAATGAACTTGGAAAGCTCCGGATCGGGGAAGCGCTTGCCGTTTATGTAGAGTAATTTGTCCTTTACCTCCACCGTGTCCCCGGCCGTGGCCACGCATCGCTTGATGTACTTGGTAACACCGTCCACCGGATAGATGAAAATCACTATGTCGCTGGTACGGGGTTCCCTTATCGCCGGCAGGCGCCAGTTGAGAAGGGGAAGGCGGGCGCCATAGATAAACTTGTTAGCCAGCAGGAAATCGCCTACCAGAAGGGTGTCCTCCATCGACTGCGACGGTATCTTGTAGGCCTCGACAATCGACGTTTTGATTATCAGAGCCATAACCACGGCTGCCAGGATTTGCTTGAAATTGTCCCACAGGGTATTGCCAAGGGAGGGCTTGCGGGGACGATCGGGTTTTTTTGGGGAAGCCTGTTTTGTTTTAGTCATATCTCGCACAAAAGATAGATGCAATTACCGTTTCCTGGGTTCTTCATACTTTATCCCCTTATACGTTTCTTTGCCGGGACGGATGCACACAATTATGAAGGAGCATATTCGCTATGTTTGCCGACCGCTAAAAGCCTTTGAACAACCGTAAGATATCATTATACGTCACAAAAACAATCAGTCCCAAAAGCAGGATGACACCGATCTGCTGGGCAGTGGAGCGAATCTTCATCGACAGCGGCGTACCCCGTACCTTCTCGATGGCCAGGAAAATCAGATGACCGCCGTCGAGAACCGGTATCGGTAAGATATTGAGCACCGCCAGATTAACAGAAAGCAAGGCCATAAAGAAAAACAGGCTGGCGGCTCCCTTGCGCGCTTCCTTGCCGGACTGCTGAGCGATAAACAGCGGGCCGCCGACCATCTTCGGAGAAATCTCGCCAGTGACGTACTTCTTGATGAACTTTAGCGTTTCCCAAACAATAATATGAGCTGTGATAAAACCGTCCTCAATCGACTCCCGCAGGCCGACATCCTCCCGACCGATCACTTTCTGCCCAAGGATAACCCCGATGAGACCGACCGTATCAATGATTCCATCCGGATTCGGCTGGGCGCTCTTCATCGTGGTAATAGTGGCAGTAATGGTGTCACCGGCGCGGACCCAGGTCAGGTCAAGCGGTTTTTCGATTTTCGCGTGAATAATTGAACTGAGCGAGTCGTACCGAAATACAGGAACGCCATCAATGGCGATGATCTCATCTTCGTCCTTCAACCCCGCCTCTGCCGCCGGGCCGTCCGGGTTGACCTGAATGATTGCCACCCGATTAGGGTCGAAGACAGGTCGGCCACCGAAGTACAAAATGCCAATCAGCAGCACAATTGACAGCACGTAATTCATAAAGGGGCCGGCAAAGATAACCGCAGTTCGCTGGGCCACGCTCTTGGACATAAATTCATCCGGAGCGTCAGTGCTCTCCTCGCCGGGGTGTTCGCCTGCCATTTTGACATACCCCCCCAGTGGGATGACACCAATGCAGTAGGTGGTCTCGCCCACTTTCTTGGCAAGGATATTGGGCGGGAATCCGAGCGAGAATTTGTCGACTCTGACCCCCACTTTCTTAGCCACCAGGAAATGACCCAACTCGTGGATAAAAATCAAAATGCCGAGAACAAATATAAACGCTGCCGTCGTCAGCAACATGTTGACTGACCTACCCTTTCTTCAGCTATCTTTCGCGCCTCATCATCGGCCTGTAGAATATCATCCAATTTCGGGTTGGAAACAACGGCTATTTTGCTGACCGCATCTTTTATGATATCGGTAATTTCCATAAATCTGACAGACCCCTTCAAGAAAGCATCAACGGCCACCTCGTTGGCGGCATTAAAAACAGCCGGAGCGGTGCCGCCTGTTATTGCGACCGAATATGCCAGCTTAAGCGCTGGGAACCGATTAAAATCGGGTTTTTCGAAGGTCAGTGAAGAGAGCGTATCAAAATCCAACCGGCCATAATCCGATTCCACCCGTTCTGGCCAGAAGAGGGCGTAGGTAATGGGCAGTCTCATATCCGGGTTGGAAAGTTGAGCGATTATGGAACTGTCGATGAACTCGACCATCGAGTGCACGATCGACTGCGGGTGAATCACCACCTTGACCTTTTCGGTCGGCAGTGAAAAAAGAGTGGTGGCTTCGATAATCTCCAGCCCCTTGTTGACCATGGTGGCCGAGTCAATCGTTATTTTGGGGCCCATCTTCCAGGTGGGGTGCGCCAGCGCCTGCTGGGGAGTGATCTCGGCAAATCGGTCGAGGGGGTAGTCCCTAAATGGACCTCCTGAGGCGGTAAGGATAATAGACCTTACTTCGTCAGTCTTCCCGCAGGCCAGCGCCTGCCAGATGGCGGAGTGTTCGGAATCTATCGGGAGAATTCTGCCCTTGTTTTTTTTTATCAGAGGTCCAAACAGCGGCCCGCCCGTAACCAGCGATTCCTTGTTGGCTAAAGCCAGGCGCTTGCCGTTCTTGACCGCTGCCAGCGAAGCGCGAAGACCGGCGGCCCCCACAACGGCATTGACGACCAGATCGGCGCTATCAAGAGCGGCCAGTTGAACCATCTCAGCTTCCCCGGAAAGTACCCCGACCGGTTTATTCTTCAACCGCTCAGCCAGCAGCCGGCTCCTGTTGGAATCGACAAGGCAGACATACTCCGGCCGAAACTGCAGATACTGCTCGACCAACAGCTCAGCATTTGAGTGGGCAGCTAAAGCAATCACCTCGAAACGGCCGGGGTGCCGCCTGACGACATCAAGAGTCGCACGGCCGATAGAACCGGTTGAGCCAAGCAGGACAATTCTTCGTGGAGTCATACAGTTACTTAACGAACCAGGTGAGCTGCTGTTCCAGGGGAGATTAGTCCCAAAGGTAGGGCAGGAGTCCCTGGAGGGTGCGACATAAGTTCGTTACTTCTGTGAGTAGAGCACATTGATTCCAGAGGGGCTGTCTCCAACTCCGCGTAGCGGCGGGCTTTACGTCCACCGTCTATTGGTGGGAGACAAGCCCCCACCCTACGCGCAACCTTATAGCCGACTTCTGTCACGGCCTCCAGGGATTCCTGCCATCTGTACTCTAACCTTATTAAATCTCGTTGCCCTCAGCGTCAGAGACGTAAATCCTAATTAAGTGGACGTCTTCCTTCGGTTTGGAGACCTCGTTGGGATTGCCGGGATTGGGGATGCATTCGACCAAACCAATCTTGTGAAGAACGTCGTATCCCTTAATCAGGTGCCCGAACACCGTGTACGTGCCGTCAAGACGAGAGGTCGCGCGATTGCTGTCCAAACAGATGAAAAACTGGCAAGATGCCGAGTTGGGGTCCATTGACCGTGCCATCGACAACACGCCCTCTTTGTGCGGAAGGTCTGAGAACTCAGCGTTGAGGGTGTACTCAGCGCGGCCCATTCCCGTTCCCGTTGGGTCGCCCCCCTGGATCATAAATCTGTCCATCACCCGATGGAAAATGGTGCTGTCGTAAAAGCCATCTTTTGCCCGGGCTACAAACGAATCGGCATGAGCCGGGGCGACATCGTGGTACAACTCGACCGTCATATTGCCGTAGTCAGTAACGAGTGTCGCGAACTTGTTGCTCTCATTTCTGACCGGAGCGCGAACTGTGGCCAGACTGTCGTAGTTATACTGGGGCTGCGATGGCTGCTCGGTCGTAGCCGTAGTCGTGCTTTCCGTTTCGGCCTTTTTCTCCTCTTTGGAGCATCCGACCTGCCCAAGCAGGAAGAGGACTGCCGTCAGCAGCGCTAACAAAATGATTCTCATTGGTTTAATCCTTTCACTCTTTATGTTTTCGAGGCGAATATATTCAACCTCGCAACGGCTGTCAAGGTTGAATGGCCAGTCTCTTTCAGCAGAATGCATACTCTCAGCTGGCGCGGAAGTCGGTCGACAACTACTTGACCTGTTATTCCGAGCTTGAGGACGTGGATTACGCCACCACCGAGGCTGCTGCAGATATTGCTTTCTCCAGCAATGGGCGTGGTTTCCGATGAGATGTTCGGGCGACAGAAAGCTTTTAGTTGATGAGATAGATTCGACCGTTTTAGCCCTGGCCGAGTCCTTCAGGCTCACCAAGTTCCAGCTATCGGAGCTTTTTGTCCAGGGTCCCGGCAAAGACGTGGAGCATTACCGAAAAACCATTGACTCGCTGGGCGGACTGGTCGCGGCTTTTGCCGAAACGGTCGTTTTTTATACAAGTCCAGCAGGCCAATTATCATATTATCCCTGCATGGAAGTTGAGTAATTAGATACTTGCTCCTTCCGATAATAAGAATAATGACCTGGTCTCGTCGAAGGCTCGGCGGGACAGTTAACGAATGACACAAGCAAGGGAGTATATGATGGCTACTGAAATCAAGAGAAACAACTGGTCGCGCTTTTGCAAAAAGTTCAATGAGACCAACCAGTTACGCCATGCTACGGTGAGGGTGAAACACAGAAACGACAACGAAGTCGAAATCGATCGGGGCTCTCCCTTCATGGGCATCGCAATCACCAAGAAGGGCCAGCTTATCGACGGTGTTGAGCTCTTTACCGGTCAGTACGACCCGGACAAGCTAACCGAGCCGCTTGTCGCGGTCAAAGAGCCGGTCAGGATTGTGCTGGAAAAAGACGGTGACGGTATGGACAATTGCTTGTCAGTAGAGAGCAAAGACGGCTCCGTGGCCAAGATTGTCCTCTCGGGACAGAAAGTCGCCGGGCAATATCATTCGTTGATTGAAAAACTGGCGTACTCCATGTATGAGCGGCGCGGATTTACACCTGGCAACGATGTCGAAGACTGGCTTGAGGCGGAGAGGAAAGTCAAAGAGATCGAACTTCAGTTTGTTCGGTAATCGGGCAGACAACCGGGTGTAGGTCGTCGAATGTAGGCCGAAACCTCTGAGACGGCCTCAGGACGTACGCCGATCACAAAAGTTTGTAGATAAGAGGGACTATGTCCCCTTCACCAGTTCAAAATCGATGAAATCGCAGTGGTGGAAGACGATGCTCTCCGGCAGGCGTTTTTCACCCGCACCTTCTTTGGAATGGGTGGCGATGATGTGCATCACTTCCGATGGCAGATCATGCTTAAACGCCAGCCCGACGCCACTGAATGGGTGGCGGATGTGCTTGCCGTAGTCGGACTTCACCGGCTTGCCGTCTACGATTTCAAATTCCAACAGCTTGCCGACGTCGGCCAAAAGCGCCCCGGCAATAAGATAATCACGGTTTATCGCCGTTTTGTTTCGGCCGTGCACTTCGGTCAGAACATCATCAACCGCCACGCACATGCGGCAAACCGCCCGCACGTGGTCGATAAACGGTATGTTGACATTGTCCGCCAGCAGGGTAAACGGAATTTCGCGCAGAAGCTCCTCGGTCCACCCTCGAAAGCGAATAGCTTCCTCCCAGCAGGCAATGACTTTGTCCCGGAGTTCAACATTTCGAATATCTCTTACTTCCGGCAGAAGCCTTTCGATCAATTCTTTCATTATTACCTCCTCAATCCTTATATCATACAAGAGCCGATATTCTGCTCCTATCGTTCGAGTGATTCATTGTAGGTTGTGTCCGGGAGAACTGGCAGCGAATCGTCAGGAAGAAAGTACTCCTCTTCGATGTACAGGCTGTCATACATGTCAGGCAGAAACATCGGTCGGATTAATACCGTTTCTATTTGATCATCCCGCAGAACCTGCAGCACCGCCCCTCCATTTTCAAGATTGTCCAGGATTCGTTCCACCAGTTGCCGGTGAGTCTTCACGCGGTAGCCACCCACGGTGCGAATTCTGTCGCCGACTCTCAGGCCGCAAGCATACGCCAGTCGGTAAACGTCAATTGTGTCGACCACAAGGTAGTTAGTCTCGTCGATCTTGACGGAAAGACCGAGCTGTCCTTTTAAGGGGAGACCTTCGATGAAGACAATGATTTTAGAACCGGCAGGTCTTTTTGGCATTCGCGGGGGTCGGGTGATTGAGACCAGCCGCGACCCATACGGCTCCTCGGCGATCCGGTCGGCCAGAGTATGATCCGGGGTCAGGACCCATTTGTTCAGGAAGTAATTTTCAAATATCCGGCGCCCGGGAGTGTGTTCAACCCAGAAAGCTGAGTGATAGGCGTCATAGGTAGAATCAAGACCGATGATGTTCTGGCAGGTGGCAATAGCCAGCAGCATAGCCAGGTTGTCGCGCCGGTAGGGGCCGGGCCGCATAAGGGGATGGTCGGTGATTCTGAGGTAAATGGAGTTTTCGGGCTGAACCGCCTGGGCCAGCATCCGTTTGGAGAGTTGGAAGATCAGGTTTAAGACCAAGCGGTTGCCGGAGGGGGCCGCTTCGATGAGGGAACCGGTTTTCAAACCGCCGAGGGGGATGATGAGCGGATCGGCCGAGCCGATGGTCGGGAAATATCTGATCAGATAGATGTCAAACTCCGTTTCATACCACGGGATGCCGGCAAGCTCCGTGAGGATGTGCAAAACGGTGTCCCCCTTTTTCGACCAGAAGGCAACGAACTGGCTGTCGTTTCGGGCAACCCACCGCATGTCGCGGGCGGCGGAGCGGGTCTCATAGAACTTTGGGTAGAGACCTGCTTGTAGGGAAACGGAGCGGTCGTTGATACTGACTTTGGGGATGAAATGCGAATAGTTAAAAATGGAGTAGTACGTCTCCTGAGCAACCACCGCCGACAAACAACAGACCGCCGCTATCAGAAACAGACCGAGCTTCTTCATGCTCAGTAAGTAATATAAGTTTTTGGTTGAGACAACTCATATCTCAATCGCGTAGCGGCGGGGCTTGTCCCCGCCGATGGTGAGCACCCATTAGACGGGGCGGCACAAGGCCGCCCCCTACGCGGGAGAAACGGTTTGTATTGCTACAACCCAAAAATTATATAAGACCGTGGCTTGCGGGAAAGCAAGGTAAAATGCGGCTTGCCGCTCAAATCCCCTTGTCTTACCGTTTGTATTTGTTTACTTGACCTTACAGATATAGAAAGGCGGACCATCAAGAACAGTCGGAGGCTGTGTGAAGATAAACCATTTCCAAACTATGGCGCTTCTTGTGGCGGTTCTATCGACGTTTCTCCTGTGCTCCTGCGGTTCCAAGACGGAGAATGAAAATGATCTGAAACAAAGTGAAGCCGGCGATTCGACGGCTCTATCGCCGCCGCCTGACAGCGTCGTCATTGAGCTTGCCGGGGCCGATTCGCAAACGGTGTTTGACCTGTTGAAAGACGGTCACGAGGTAGAATACAAATCGTCGGTAATGGGGATTTTCGTCACCGCCATCGATTCGATAGAAAACAGCGCCAGAGCCTACTGGATCTATTCCGTCAACGACAGCGTGCCCCAGGTTGCCAGCGACAAGTACGTTACCAAAAATGGCGACGTGGTAAAATGGCATTTCCAAAAAATGAGGGAGTGAGCCACATTGCTGTACTACCTCAGACACGAAGACAAAGAAGGATATAAGGACAAACAACAATAGGAAAGGATGTGTTATGAGACGTGCAACAAAATGTTACTGTCTTTTCGTGGTCATGCTGACCTTTGCGTTGACGGCGTGCGTCAATGCCGAACAGGAGGAAAATATGTCCATTGGCCAGAGATTTCACCATGAAACCAGTTTTGGTGACAAAGGTTACAAGGGGAAGGATATCGGCTGGGGGGGACAAGTCCCACTTTATAAAAAATATGAGAGCGCTTCCAAAGTGAAGCTGCCATCGCCGGACTTTGAGGGGTTGAGCGTGGAGGAGGCCGTTCGTAAGAGACGGTCGGAACGCCACTTCGCAGATAAGGCCATGAGTCTAAAACAACTGGCACAGGTATTGTTGTCTGCGGGCGGCATTACTTATTCCAGCAGTGGTTGGGATTTTCGAGCAGCTCCTTCCGGTGGCGCCCTTTACCCCATAGAGATCTATGTCATAGCTCTTAATGTCGATACGCTCGCAGACGGCTTGTACCATTTTCAGGTTTCCGACAACAGCCTGGAACTTATCAAAGAAGGAGACTTCGGCCGGCAGATTCACAAAGCCGCTAACGAGCAGGACGCCGTAGGGAGTTCGCCCGTGACTCTCATTCTTACGGCGAGATTTGACCGTTTGACAGTCAAGTATGGTGATAGAGGCTATCGCTATATCTACATCGAAGCCGGGGCAATTTGTGAGAACATCTATCTTGAGGCGACTTCACTCGGTCTGGGAACTGTGGCGGTAGGCGCCTTCCACGATGATGCTCTTAACAGGCTGTTGGAGATTGACGGCGCCGATGAAGCAGCTCTGCTGGTTATGCCGCTGGGGATTCCGCGTTAAGGTTACCCGTCAACGGCTGTGCCGGCTGGAACCTGGGATGGGGCATCGTGGTGTGATCCCAGGATCCACTCGATCCATTTCCTGACGTCGTTGCGCCTGACTTCGGAGCGAAGGATTCTCATCCGTCGCTGCCGCTCTTCGGTATCCATGATGTAGGCGCGGTAAATCGCATCGGCGGTGTCTTCGATATCGTAGGGGTTAACCATGATAGCTCCCTTGGCCAACTGCTCCGCGGCTCCGGCAAACTCGGAAAGGATTAAAATCCCATTGTTGTCAATCGAGCTGGCGCAATACTCTTTTGCAATCAGATTCATACCGTCCCGCAGGGGCGTGATAAGAGCAATTTCACAGGCCCGATAGTGCCCCAGCAGTTGGACACGCTCCAGGCTGCGAAACATGTAGTGGATAGGAATCCAGCCGTGCTTTGAAAAGCGGCCGTTTATTCTCCCTGCCATACTATCCAGAGATTCTTTGAGTTCCTGATAATCCGGTACCCGCAGTCGGCTGGGGACGACAATCTGGATGAGGGAAATGTTTCCCTGGGTATCAGGATATTTTTCCAGCATCCGTTCAAAGGCTATGAACCGTTCCGGAATACCCTTGGTGTAATCCAGACGGTCCAGCCCCAAAACCAGAATACGGCTTTTTACATTCTCATGAATGAACCAGGCGGCGTCGGCTACTTCCTTCGTATTGGCGCCATCGTTAAACTCGTGAAAGTCGATACTGATCGGGTAGGCGCCAAGCCATATAGCGCGATTTTCGTAACTGACAACCGATTCTCTTTTGTAAGTTTTTATCGTCGCTTCCGGCACAAACGCTTTGACGCACTGGATAAAATTGCGGCGGTCGTGCAGAGTTTGAAAACCGAGGTGGTCGTATTCCAGCAGACTTTGCAGGATGTCATATTTCCACGGGAGCCGGTGAAACAGGTCGCGGGAAGGGAAAGGAATGTGTAAAAAAAAGCTGATATGCCGGTCGATATTCATTTCCCGTAAGAAATGTCCCACCAGCATAAGCTGGTAATCGTGGACCCAGATGAAACTGTCCGGTTCAATAAGCCCGGCGATTGTCTCCGCGAACCTGCGGTTGACATCGACGTATGCGGCCCACTCCTCAGCGTCGAATTTGCAGTGCCCCAGCAGGTCATGAAAGAGCGGCCAGATAGTCCGGTTGGAGAAGCCCCGGTAGAACTTCTCAACGTCCTCCGCTGTCAGAGTCACCGCTTTCAGTTCATAGTCCTGTTCGGCGTTGTACTCATCTAACAACGAGGCCGCCGGCGCTTCCGGTCCGCACCCGGGCCAGCCCACCCATATTCCCCGGTTTTTGCGCATCACAGGAGTCAGGGCCGTTATCAACCCCCCTGAGCCGGGTTCGACTTTCCATTGTTCATCATCCTCGACGACAACAACAGGCAGCCTGTTGGAAACTACCAGGAGGCGTTTCCCCGATAGTTGCATACGCCCTCTCCTTGTTCCGCTGCCACGAACCTGCTTTCAGCGCGTCGATGCGCCGATTCAGCCCGTCAGCACATAGCGTTTATTTGCTAATATACAAGGTCTGGGTCGGGTAGGCAAACTCGATTCTTTCTTTTTCGAAGTGACGGAAAATGGCAAGGTTTATCTCTTGTTGGATATTCATATAGATATTGTAGTCGCGGTCCAGTACGTAGTATACACATTCGAATACGAGAGACGAGTCACCATACTCCTTAAAGTGAACTCTGTCACACCTGGTGTTCTCTACCGACGATATTATCTCTTTGACGGCCAATGGAATGGCCTCGAGCTTCTCAAGTGAAGTCTGATAGGTAACGCCAAAGGAGAACACCACTCGCCGTTGGTTCATCCGTTTGTAGTTTCTTATACGGCTGCTTATCAGGTCGGCGTTCGAGAAAATGAGTTGCTCACCTGAGAGCGACCTCACCCGCGTCGTCTTAATACCAATCTTTTCGACGGCTCCCAATTTATCATCAACGATGATAAAATCACCCACCTCGAACGGCTTGTCTATCAGAATCGCCACGGAACAGAATATGTCCGCCAAAACACTCTGCAAAGCCAGCGCTATGGCAATGCCGCCAATCCCAAGCCCCGCAATCAGGGCGGTAATGTCTATCCCAAAGTTATCCAGGATCAAAAATACGACCAGCGACCACAGCACCACTCGTGCAAAAAATGATATAGCGCCGAACGCAGAAACACTGGCTGGATCTTTCTCACGTCTCAGCTTGTGAACTCGTGAAATCAAATTGTCAATCAGGCAGTTTCCCCACAAGGCAACCTGGAAGAAGAAAGCTACGGTGGCAATAATCTTGATAGTATGAGCAACCTTGTCCGGCAGCGTCAAATACTGCAAGCCGAAGTAGAGCGAGATAACAAGTACCAGAGCCGGGTTCGTGTGTTTGAACACATCCACGAGGATGTCATCGATCTGGCTGGCGGTCCTTTTCGCCAGAGCCGCCAGCCGGCGCACGACAAGCAGCTTGAGCGCCTGGACAACAAGGTAAGATGCGACGGCTATGCCAATCGCTATGATCCAATGCAGCAGGGTGTTATTGAAATAGACGGTCTCTAAAGCATCCATGATTTATCCTCCGCTCTTAATCCATTTTTCGAGAAACTGTAGCAACTCCTGTGGCGGCTTGACCCAAAGATCGGCGGCAGTTTCGCGTCGGGAGTCGCGGACCAGAACACTCAGCCCACGTCCGTGCAAGGCGTTGAAGGCATCCTCGTCGGTCAGGTCGTCCCCCAGGTAGGCCAACACGGCGTCGACTCCCATTTCTCTGAAAATACTCTCAACCACCTTTCCTTTTGTGATTCCCGCAACTCTCAGTTCCAGGCCTCCGTCGAATTCGTGTAGAATTAAACCAAACTTTCCCGCCGTGGGAAACCATTTTTTTTCAATCCTTTCCTTGAGTTCATTGGCCTCATCAGGTCTCATCCCGCGCCAGTGAAAGGCGATCCCGGACGGCTTTCTCTCGCTTACGCCTGCCAGTCCTTGCTCTTCGAGCCAGTCGTCGGCTTCAGCCAGTCCCTGCCTGGCGGCTTCAGTAAGCTCGGCCAGCTTGTATTCGTTATCGTGCGTCAACCGCTCCAGTCCATGACTTCCCCAGATTTCAGGCGTGACATCAAGGCCAATAAGAGCGACTACGTCGCTCACACGGCGGCCGCTGATAATAACTACGCGGGTTCTTCCGGCGGACACGAGACGAGTAAGGATTTCTCGTACCCCCGGATAGGGCACAGCCTTTTCGCGCTCGACCAGAAACGGCGCCAGGGTACCGTCGTAGTCGAGCATCAAGACTCGCTTTTGGGCGCTGCCGAGGTTGTAAAAGAAGCTTTCGAGGTTGAACTGCGGGTTAATAATCTCCATTGAGTCCTAATCAAGCAGCGGTCAGGTGATTTTGAAGACCGCTCTGCAGGCCCGACATCAATGTCAGGTATTCGCGAAGGTGTCGTGTCAAAAGAAAGTTAAGGGTGACAAACTCCTGGGCAGTTTTTCCCATGGCCCTGATTTTCTCCGGGTGGCGAAGCAGTTCCCGGATGCGCAGAGCGGCGCCCTCCGGGGTGTCGACCAGAAAGCCGGTGTGGTGGTTGTACACCTGGAGACGGATTCCGCCCACGTTGCCACCGATAACCGGTTTGCTTTTCCACATCGCTTCCGTCACGGTCAGGCCGAATCCCTCCTGGAGCGACTTCTGAATGACAATCGTCGACGCTCGCTGGAGGGCATTTATTGTCCGGTGAGCATCACTGGGCAGAAGAAGAAGAAAGATTCTATCATATCCCTGCGCGGCCTCCTGCACTTCCTCGAAAACCGCCGCGCCTTCCGGGTCGTCGGTGGCGCCGCCGCCGGCCAGAACGAGTTGAGCATCAACTGAGCTGTTGAGCATCTTAAAGGCGTCGATAACGCCGACAGGGTCCTTGAAGCGGTCGAAGCGCGAAATCTGCGTGAGTATCGGCAGGTCTCTTGAAATGCCGAAACGCCCCAGGGTGGTGTCAATCTCCTGCTGCAACAACTCTCGATTTTTCTCGCTCAGAGGGTCGATGCTGGGTGCTATGATGAACTGAGGATGTTCCAGGCGCTGAGCAAAGTGCGGCATCGAAAAGATGCTGGCATCATACCCGGAGACCACCTTCTTCAGGTAAGTCCACACCTTACGGTTGGGATGGCTGGCATCGATATGGCAGCGCCATACCCATTTCCCTTGGCGATCGGGGCAGAGGTGAAGTAGAAAGGCCGGTTGGGGGTCGTGGATGAAGACGAAATCAGCCTTCTCCAAGAGGGGACGCAGACGGTCGGCGTTTTCAGCGACGGTTTCTTCATAGACGTTAATCATCGACTGTGACAGGGCTACCGGGTTACCCTGCAGGCCGTTGTGGAAAGCTTTGGTGGTGTTAAAGAACTTATCATGCCCTTCAATGACTTCCCATGAAGCCTCAAGCCCGAGATCGTTCATCAGCGGGATCAGCCATTGCAGGATTTCGGCCACCCCGCCGCCGGCTTTGGTCGAATTGACATGAACCACGCGGGCTCCGGCAAGGTCGTCGGCCAGTTGTTTTAGCTGGGAGATGGCCACGTGGCCGACTACGTTTTCATACGCCGCTAATGACTTGCCGGTCATCAGTAACCTCTGCTCTGGCGCTTCGCAGCGCCTGTATCAGTGTTTTCTTCAGGTCCGGCAGGGTGAGATAGTAAAAGTCTATCCCTTCCAAAGTGCCCTTAAGGCTTTCCGTTCCGGAACCAAAACCGTCCAGCCAGGCAGAAAAGTCATCTGACTTGTCGGGGGTTCTTCGTCGCGCCTCTATGAAATGGTAGTAAATAGAGCTGTGGCTGAAATTGGGGAGCTGATCGATCAGGTCATCAGGGGTTGTCAGCGTGATCCCGGCGTCGAATACAACCGTCACGGCCCTCATAAACCGGAAGTCTCTCCCCCTCGGCACCCAGGGAATATATACCAGTTCGCTCAGACGTTCGTCGACAATTTCCAGCACCAACTCCCGCAACTGCTCGAAATTGTCCAGTGAATAGGGGTTGATGATGCCTAAACGTTCCGCCAGAACGCGATCCCGAAGCTGATGCGCTGACCAGACGGCGAAATCGTTGCGAAACTCCGGGTCATCAAAGGTTGGCCTGACAACCGTCTCGCAGAAATGATGAAAGAGGCACTCAACCGGGCAAACAGCTATCCGCTCGCGTAATTCCCGGAGGTTGACGGCTGTCTCTACCCCGCCCATCCGGGTGATTATGGTACAGTCTTTGACCTGGAACGGCATGTTCGTTTTTTCGGTTGTAATACCCATATCTTTAGAATCCCTCCACCGGCTAAAAGTTCGACCAATTCAACTATCCGGTGGGCTTTTGTTTGATCTAAGCCTCCAGTCCTTAATCCACAAGCAGTATAACCAAAATACCGTTTCTGGCAACCGGTTTCCACTCCGAAGCCGAGCCACCCCTCAGCAGACTGCCGCGCTCAACGTCTCGGTGGTGTCGGGCGACTCAAGGCTGTCCCAGAAGTGGCGGATGAAGCAGATACAAACTTTGTCATTCCCGTGAAAACGGGAATCCATCTGCCCTGTCATTTTTCCCTAACTATCCGTATTGTGCTTTTGACCTTTCAGTTACTTCCTCTGGATTCCTGCTTTCGCAGGAATGACAAAGCAGACGGCAACCTGTGTCACGAATGATCTCGACGTCTCTATAACCTTGAGAACCGACTTATGGCACAGCCCCTCTATGGCCGTCACCTGCTGCTGGAGGAGCTGTCATGCTTGGCTTAAAGCTCTTGAATCTCGGTTTATTATTGTTATATTTGTCGATCAATAGATGCGGACATAGCCCGCAGCCTGATTAAGCCACCGTAGCTCAGCCGGTAGAGCAACTGATTCGTAATCAGTAGGTCAGCGGTTCGATCCCGCTCGGTGGCTTTTTTGATTAATACTAAGTTGCTATCAAAGGTATAGTATAACCCGTAAAGATGGTCATTCCCGCGAAAGCCATTCAACACCGGGCAATGATCCCTATGCCTTTTGAAACGGCCGTTCCTCGTTCGTCAACCTCTCGGAATAACCAGGACACAAGCAGATTTTATTGAACGAAGCGAGTGATTTGTTTGTCTATATAATAAATTGAGTTTATCTTAAGGAGAGAATGAGAAACGTCTTTGGTCGTTGACTATCCGGGCTCCGGCCAGGTAACAACTTCTTGAAACATCAGAGAGGTGACAAAATGAAGAACAGCAAAGCGATCATTTGCTTAGCGGCGGTTTCAATCGTTGCCTTTGGGTTGATTACTACCTGCGATGACAACCCGCTCACACCGGTGAAAGTAGATTTTGAGATTCATGAGTGGGGCGTTATGGTTGGGTGTAGCGCCGATACTTCCTACTTCCTCACCTCAAGACCGGAGATGGTATACGAGGTCGATATACCCGTAATCTACGTTCACTCCAAAGAGGAGACGACCTTAACAGCGCAGGTGACGTTCAACAGCGGAAAACCTACCGACACCTATCCCGAGGCGGAAGTGGACAGCAACATCGTATTATGGGAAGACGTCGACATCTTCACCGGCGCTGATTCAACAGCACCCCACGCTACGGATGACTATGTACCTTTGGAAGACATTATACCCATACTCAATGACGTTGACGCCAACTTCCTCGAATACGATAGTCAGATAACAAGGTTTCTCTTCTACGAAGGTAACGTACCGTTTGAAAACCAGGTCGAAGTGACATACGATTTTGTCGCCCAGCAAGCAACGTTCAAAAACAACAATGCTTACCCGGTTTTCAATGTGATGGTGGTGGCTTACCGGTTCCGTGACTCCGTTGGTATGCCGGACATCCACGTGGGGAAGGTCCGGCAATTGAACCCGGGAACACAGGTGACGATAGAGTTCTCGCAACAGGTACAGGTTGACTTGACGGGTGACCTGGTTTCTCAGGGGTTTACACGGAAGGAGGCGGAAGCGTTTGATATACTTTGGAGGGTGCCCTTTCTCTACCCCACCCTAACCACCGGAACCCGGGCAAATCTGATTTACAGACTTCCCCAAAATGAATATGATAAATTGATAACTCTTGATATTGACCCACAGCCGGACAGGATAATACGGTCGCTTTACATGTTGGTGCATTTAGATCCGAGTAGTAACCTGGCGGAGTTTGAGGTTCATGAGTGGGGCGTCATGGTTGGATGCATGACGGACACGTCCTTCTTCCTCACCTCAAGACCGGAACAGGCCTCCCTTGTCAGAGAACCGGTCATTTACATTCACTCCCGAGATAAGACGCCCTTTACAGCGGAGGTGACGTTCAACACGGGAAGACCGACCGATACCTACCCGCAAGCGCAAGTAAACGGCAATACGGTGCTGTGGGAAGACGTGGACTTCGCGCCGGCTCTTACGCCCCGAGGACCCAGAGGGACAGGTGAGTTCGTGCCCTTAGATAGCATCATAGACATACTCAACGACGTTGACGCCGACTGTCTTGAATACAATGGTCAAACGGCAAGGTTTTTGTTCTACGAGGGGGAAGTGCCGTTTGTAAACGAGATTAAAGCAACATACAGTTTTTCAACCCAACAGGCGACTTTTGTGAACGAAGGCGCCTATTCGGTATATAATGCGATGGTGATAGCTTCTGCGTACATAGGCAGGATTGACCAATTGAATCCGGGGGACAGCATAGTAGTAAGCTTTTTAGATCAGATTCAGGTTGACCCGGTAACTGATCTTGTTTCTGAAGGATTTACCGTAAAGGAAGCACAAGCGTTTGCAGAACTTTGGGAGGAACCTTTCTTTAATTCTGCAAGCCCGGAACTGAACGGCCACATTATTTACAGACTTCCCCGGGACAAATATGATGAATTAATAAGTCTCAGTATCAATCCCCAGCCGGACAAGACAATACGGTCTCTTTACATATTGATGCATCTGCACAAGTAGGATACGAAGACACTGTCACTTATATAGGCGAAATGCTGAAGGACCATCAGGATGCATACGGGCACGAGTTACTCGACTACCTTAACGGCATAACCGGATCTGAAATCGTCGAGAGAGACGACGGCTACGTTGACGCCAGCGGCGGCGCCAAGGACTACTTTGCGGAATACAAAGTTTTGTAGGGAAGGTCTCGGAGAGACCTGCCATACTATTTTACAAGTCTCAACCCCAAACAAGTTTGTGGTTGCCACCCGTCGAGGTTTTGCTTTCAAGCAAAGCTATTGTTTCATCTATAGAGGAAAGATGCTGAAGGACTACCAGGACGCACACGGGCATGAGATATACGATTATCTTAACGGCAAAGGTGGCTATGAAATAGTCGAGCGAGACGACGGCTACATTGACGCCAGCGGCGGCGCCAAGGACTACTTTGCGGAATACAAAGACTGGCCGCCGCATCAGAAAAAGGCGGTACGATACGCCAGGGGGAGAGTCCTGGATATTGGCTGCGGCGCTAGCAGGTGTTTGCTCTATCTCCAGCAGAAAGGTCTGGATGTCATGGGTATCGATATCTCTCCGCTGGCCGTTAAAGTCTGCAAAAGAAGAGGAATACAGAATGTTCAGGTGCTTTCTATCACTCAGGTGAGTTCAAAACTTGGTGTTTTCGACACCATCATCATGTTCGGTAACAACTTTGGTTTGTTCGCCAACCGTGACAGAGCGAGGTGGCTCCTCAAGAGATTCTATAAAGTCACATCGAAAAAAGCAAGGATAATTGCCGAAAGCGGCGACCCCTACCAGACGAACATGCCGGAGCACCTTGAGTATCATAAGCGCAACAGAAAGAGAGGCCGCATGGCCGGGCAGGTGAGAATCCGCGTGCGCTACAAGAAATATGTGACCCCCTGGTTCGACTATCTGCTCGTTTCCAGGGAGGAAATGGCCGACATTTTGAAAGGCACCGGCTGGAGGATCGAACGGTTCTTTGCTTCCACCTGGGCGCCCTACGCGGTAGTAATAGAAAAAGAGATATGATACCTTATGCGCCGGAGCCGCACAGCTTTGTAGGGCAGGTCTCGGAGAGACCTGCCTTTATGGAGAAAGTCGAACAGTCAAGTAGATCACGCCGATTTGCGACGTGACACTTAAGGTGTCAAGCCCCAAGTAGGCTTGACCTACCGAACTTTCGCCCGACGGCTGGCGGATTTCTATAACATTGACATACGGTACGGGGGCCAGCGATCGTGTCGGGGAACGCCACCGGTCAACGTTCAGCCAAAGCAGTCTGATAAGAGGCTATGCGGTCTACTTCCTTAGAGGATAAACCGATCTTCTCGATCAGCAGCCGGCGAAGCGATTCGCTGAACTTGCCCGAGGTGGCTTCCTCCTGTGCCAGGGCCTCCTCGCGGGTCATTTGGCCGCCGTTGATCATGTTGCTGTAGCCGAAACAGGCCTTGCTGCATCCCAGCGGATTGACAAAGCAGTAGTTGACCATGTGATGGAGGATACAATCGGTGCGCCAGGTTGACACATAGCCCTCCGGTTTCTTCCAATCCAGCTTGGAGATGATTGTCTCTTTGATTGACTGACGGTTCCACTCGATGTAATCGAAGAGGCTTATCTCGTGTATGTCGGGGTTGTTCAGCCTGACACGACGATCAAACAAGATCGAATTCCCCGGCGCGTGAAACTCGATCCGTTTAAGCATGTGGTAGTAGTGCAGCTTGAGGTACGTCCCGTCAAACAGCTTGGACAGCTTGGAGCGCGGTCGCCACCGGCCGGACCTTCTCATGACATCGTCAAAAGCCCTGACGGCGACGTTCTCCGAGGACTCTATCTGTGAACTGCCCCAGATGATCAGCGGTACTTGGCGTTGCTCAGCGGTCCGGTAGGTGACGCTCCTGTATCCGTAGGCGCAGGCGACACACAGCACGTTGATAATGGCCGGAAGTCCGAGTGGTAACACCTGCCTGATCTCGCTGCGGACGATCTTGGTAGCAATGTCTCTTTTTGAGCGTATCTCAACAAGATCAACCTTCAGTTTCTCACAGGCCGTCCGGATATTGCGCACCGCCTGCTCCACTCTGAACTCGTTGTCATAATTGACGGCCAGCACCCGGAGACCATACTCGGCTACGGCCGTATAGAGAACGAACGAGCTGTCGCGACCGCCGCTGATCGGAACAACGCAGTCATACTTGTCACCTTTGCCTCTGATCGATTCGATGATCTCATCAAGTGCTTGCCGGCCCTTGTACTGCGGTGGCGTGAAGCTTCGGCAGAGGTTGCAGACACCTTCTTCGTCCAGAGTGACACCCGGTACGGTGTCGGGCATTATGCAGCGGGTACAGCGATTCACAATTGTACTTGAGTAGCGATTTCCGTCAAATCCCAGTTAACCACAGAATAGAGGTGGCGTTGCTATGAATATACATAAGCGGCGGTTTGCGTCAAGCTCTATCTTGTCTCCTTGCAGCACTTGCAGGGTAAACAAGGAGACACAACGCCGTCGGGAGAGGGGGGCTTCGGGAAGAACTGGACTATCTCTTTCCGCCAGACGTGTCAGTTTTGTTTGGTAGAGGTGGAGAGACAACTGCCGAGCGGGCAAGACCTGCCGGAAAGGAAACCGGTTCAGCCGTGAAAACGATCGCTCATGCCCCCATAAAAAACCCTCCCACAGATTCGGGGAGAGCATTGGTTTGCTCAGAGAAGTGCTGACGGCTATCCGTAAACCTCGCTCTTATTCTCATCGGTGACGGCGATATTGACGGTACGGAATTTCCAGACGCCGTTCTCAGCTTTGTACGCTTTCACCCACTTAACGTATTCCCGTTTCTCCTTGCCATCCTTCTCCGAAGCTTTCTTTACTTTATCAGCGAAACTCTTTTTCTTCCCCATACGGAAGTACCTCCTCAAGTTCTATCATGTCATCACCATTCAACTTCGCCCGCTCCTTTTTAACCACTAACAACAGTTCGGTTGTTTGCCGCAGGAGGTTGAATTCCCGATTATCTTTGAAATGCGGCGCCGCCCCGTCAAAATGATCGGAGGCAGCCGCGTAATTTTTATCCTTCAAGGCCAGAAGAGCCAAACAATAGGCCTTTTCCGCCTGGTCAAGCATGCTGCCTCTCCTCTCTTATCTGAGCTTCGGCCTCTTTCAACCTTCTAACGTACGGGTCAACCTTGTAGTTGTTTTGCTTCAGATAATATATAATGAAAGCGGACAAAAGCAAGGCCTCCTTACTCTTTTGTACTTGGGCCGACTGCAAAGAATTATCCAGCACGGAAAGGAGATGCTCTTTGGAACGGGAAAGGTCATTATAACGGCCCGCAAGTCTGTCAAGGAGTTTGCCGAACAAGACAACGGAATCGGCGTCTGGTTCGGCAGCTTCCGGTCCCCTCTTGAGGATCAGCTTCTGGGACGCGGATTTTGTTACCCGGCTCCAGCGCTCAAGTTCTGATCGTATCTTGGAGGCAGCCGGTGAGGAATTTCCAGACAGAGACAGAGAACTGTTGATCGCAGCGAGAATCCGGTCGAGTCTGCTGAGGTCACCGCTTCTTAGGCCGTTTCCTTCAAGCCAGTCGCCCTGGTCGGCAAACCACTCGCCGATACTCTCGATGATGTCCTGGCCCTCATGTGAAGCCCTGGCAATATCATCCAAGCGATTGATGCCGTCCAGAATCTCAAGCCGGCGTCCCTTGGCCGCCACGGCCCGTTCGAGAAACGACTCGAGCAGCTTTTCAAGCGATTGCAAAGCGCTGGAATAATTCAATCGACACTCTCCACGTATGTTTTTGTAACATTGCGCTCGACTATACGATTGGCCGTTTTTTCGGTCAGATAATCCTCGAACAAGTTCGCCAAACGATTCACCATCTGTTCCAGTCCAGGCAAGGACGGCCTTTCCTTCTTTTCCGTTTTGGTAATAATCCCGGACAGCTTTAACTGGGCGAGTTTCTTCAGGGTCTGGCTGCGGTCGACGGGACTGACTTTGCAGATTTCGTTCACCGAGCGGCGGCCGTCAACAAGGGCCATGACATTCCACTCAGCCGCTTGCAACGTTACCGCCCGCTCGCGGCCAGCCTGGGAGGCGGAAATAGTGTACACGGCCTCGAGGTCGGGCAGAGTCTCCTTGACCATGTTCATCTCGTCTATGCGCCGCAGTCCTTCCAGAATGACGTTTTCCACCGACAGATTGACGGTGATCTCCTCGTCAGTGGGAAACTGGTTTTCATAGAACTTGAAAGACCCGGCCTGCCAGCCCAAAAGCGAATACAGCAACTCTTCAATCTGTTTTTTGATCACCCTCTCCAGATCGGTTCGGTCGATAAAGCGTCTTGATATGAGAATTTCGCCCAACCGCTTGGAGTTTTCCGTTTTCGCCTGGACGCCGATCGCCTCTTCCAGTTGCTGAGTGGATATGACACCCCGCTCTTTAAGCAACTGTCCAAGGTGAAACGTCTGGCGAGGGCCATAGCCGTAGATCACGTTGCCGTCTTTGAAGTAGACCATGACGATGGAATCGTCCTTCTGAATTCCCAGTGTCCCCGATTTGCGGCTCGAAGCAATCAATTGAAATACTTCAGGCAATGTGAATCGTTCGATTTTTCCCTGTAGATCAAGGTCCATGAGCACTCCCTGCCGACACATAAGTGTCAGCAATTTCTTTTGATGACTTTCCTTGTTCGATACTCCTGTTACCCTTTGCGGGACAACTTAATAGCATGGCAAAGTATTTCATTATACTTAAACCTGCCGAATAATAACAAGTTACGAACACTATCTTGCGCTTGTCAACAATAACATGCAATAACCTAACCGGTATTATTCATAAACTGTAGTTTTTGTGTCTGAAGAGTTCAGTTTCAGAGGTTGTGACAGTTGTTTTCTGGGTAGTTGGCGCAGTAGTTCGGCTGGCTATGCTTTTTGGCTTTCGTGTGATGTGTGTTCAAGCAAGGCGAACCAGTAATCAGCCACACAGGAAGATAATGGTATGGATAAAAGCCAACCCCTCAATACTGACTGCGCTATTAAACTTCACCTGAAGACAACTTTTTCATGGACGACTAAGTGCGGTGGTGGGAGATCTGTGGAATGTCAGGCTCCCTAATGTTGTGTCCCAGAGATATGTTTATCTTTCAACGCACCCAATAACTCTGATCTATACAACCAACGTTAACGGGTATCCAAGCGATGCAATCAACGTTGCTGCAGTAGTCTCCGGCATCGCCTTTCTTGGTGCATACCTGTTCGGAATTCACGATATTTGTGCGCCTTTACCATCCTGCGCACAAAAAGTGTGCGTAGAGACTGGCCTTGCAGTATCCCTGCTATCGATAAGTGATTGTTATTCCGTCACTTACGCAATTTGGCACGGCGTTTGATGTTGTTTAACCTGAAAGATGATTACGGAGTAAAAGCAAGAGGTTATTGTGATGAAATCAAAGCTGTTTCCAATATTGGTTGTGTTAGGGGCGCTTGTCTTAGTCGGTTGTGATGACGACAACTGCATCTTTAATCCGGTGCCGGCGGCGCCCCAGGAAGTGTACTCCATTACAGGGGATGGTGCGGTGTATTTGTTCTGGAACGGTCCCTATGAGGGGGATATAGTCGAGTACATCATCTGGCGATCCTTTGAACCGAAGCACAACTACACTGAAGTTGGGCGGCGGGAGGCCGAGCCCAATGAGAAACTGGATCTCATCTATTATGATTACGTAGACAGGAATGACGTGCACAACGGTGTGACGTACTATTATGCTGTTTCCTCTGTTGATCGGGCTGGACAGGTATCGGAACTCTCAGCCGAAGAGGTGTTCGACACCCCGCGTCCGGAGGGCCGGGTAATTCTATTCGTCGCGAACATTGAGCCCGGTTTCTCAGGCTACCATTTTGCGGACTCTTCCAAAGTTGACAGCTCTCTGGCTGATGTCTTCGTGGATCGTTTCGACGGCGTGTTGTACCTCAACGCCGGCAATGATTACACCCACCTTCAGGATATGGGGTACACTGACAGTCTCGATGAGATCAACTATGCCCCGGAATATGGCTGGTCACAGGTCGGCTGGGTTGTGATCACCCCCGGGCATATGTACGTCATCTGGACCGATGATGGACACTTTGCAAAGATGCGAGCGGAGTCAATCAATTTCTACTACGTCACATTCGACTGGGCCTATCAGACCGACCCGAACAACCCGGAGTTGGCGCCCCGCCCGGATGGTCTGGAAAAACCTGTCCACGGGCCTGGGTATTTACGCAAAGATAACAAGTCAACCACCTTGAAATAAACGGGAAAGAGAGGATAGCAAAATGTTACACAACCTTTTTAGAATGTTGGTAATGACTGCCTTAGGGCTGGTCATAAGCGTCGTTCCGGCGCAATCACAAAATATCTCGCAGGATTACGGCAACGACGAGTACCCAGATACCGATCGCGCGAGAATCGACCGGTATCTTGACGTGGAAATCTGGACCAATCATTCCGACGGCGAGTACTACGAAGGGGACAACATCGTAATCTCCTACCGGACGAACCGCGACGCCTTTGTCACTGTCTATTCTATTGACAGTCGCGGACGGGTTAGTCTGCTGTTTCCGGGCGAACCCGGCCGGGACAACTTTGTCAGAGGCGGGGTGACCTATCGCTTACCGGACGGACTTGATGATTTCGACTTGGTGGTCTCCGGTCCGGAAGGGGTGGAGAATATCCAGATAATCGCCTCGCGGGAACGGTTTCCGATTCCCGACTGGTACCCGGCTTCCGGCCTGGTGTGTGATTGGGACGATCGTCACGAGTACATGGATTATCTGAACGACCGCTATTTTGTTCGGTATGGCGGTCAACGCTTCGCGTATGATCGGACAGCCATCTTTGTCAACGAATGGGAGCCGTACTACTTCCGACCGGTGTATTATCCGGATTACTACCGCTGGTCGGTCTACGGTAACGTTTACATTGATTATCCAATCGGTGCGACGGTGTACATCGATGGCATCTACTGGGGATTTACGCCGCTGTACGTTCCGTGGATCTACGTCGGCTGGCACACCTTTACCATCTATGACCACTATGGCTACTGTTGGGAGTCTGGTATCCATATCAGCCGGTATCATACGGCTGTCTTGGGGCACAGGGTGATACGAACTTCGCCCACTGTTGTCTCCAAGTACAAGGAAGTCCGTTATTCCGGCTACCGCGACCCGGTGACAAGTGGGTACCCCAATTTCAAAGAAAAGCGCAAAGCAATAATGAAGAGTGCCTCCGTCAAGTCAAAGGGTGACGTGCCGGGTGCTGGGTCCTTAACTAAAGAGACCAGGACGATTTTTACCGGTGCCAAGAAACACGTAAGGGGCAGCGCCAAGCTGGTCAAAACGGAGCGCGGCTATGAGACGGCCGGGTCGGTGTATGGTGTGTCCAAAAAGTCGCGGCAGACACGAAGCGAAGGCGCGAAGATAACCCGCATAGGAAAGACCAAAGGCTCCGTATCTACTGATTCCCGCGATTTCTTAAAGAAATCTTCAGTCGTTGGCGGTAAAGCGAAATCTTCATCTGGTAAGAAGGGTTATCAAGAAACCAAGCCGAAAGTCGGTTCCGAGAAGTCGTCCGGATACTACCAGAAAAAATCCGGTTCGACTTACAAAAAGAAATCCAAAACTATTCAATCGACGAAGATAAAATCATCCAAGAGCACCAAGTCAAAGGGTAGTAAATCCTACAATTCCCGTAAGTCTACCGGCAAGTCAGGCGACTCGAAGAAGAGCGGTTCCTCTTATAAGTCAGACGGCGGCAGCAAGCCGTCCGGGAAGGCGACTTCACCTTCGGTCGGTAAGTCAGGCGGCAAGGCGGGTTCCGCCGCCGGTAAGAAGTCTTCATCGCGAGGGAAGGGGAAGAGGTAAACGTGCACCGACGGTTGACAAATTGGGTGATAGGTGTTTCTTATAGGGAGGAGGAACAGAGATGAAAAGGCTGATGGCGTATCTTCTGTGTGGCTTCTTTCTTATCTCCGTCACCGGAAATGTGGTGGCGGTTGAAAAGAAGGAGAAAAAGCCTGCTAAAACGCAGGTTGTTCAGAAAAAGAAGGCGCCCATAAAAAAGAGTGCGAAGTTTGTTCCCAAGGGGAAAAAGAGAACTATAGTCGCAAAGAAAAAGAAGTACGACAGCTTTATCGACAAAAATAAAAACGGCATTGACGACCGCCAGGAGCGCCTGAAGAAAAAGACCGAGGCGAAGGTGTCGAAAAAAGAAGAGAAAAAGAAGTAACACACAAGTGTGTTTTATTACAATCCCCGGAGGGTTGGAGTCCCCGGCTCCTGCCATTATCAGGTCTCGTAGGTCACGATAGTATTATGGGCCAGATGTGGAGAGGCTGTCCCAAAAGTGTTATTCTCGATCGCGTTAACTCCCAAGGACGTCTTTGCGAGGAGCGAAGCGACGTGGCAATCTTTTGTTGCAGAAACAGTTGCACGACTGAGATCGCCATGTCCCGCCCGCCTGAGGCGGGCAGACTCGCGATGACGGCGCCTTCTGGGACAGCCTCTGGACATCTGCCGCCCACAAAACAGTCAATAGAAGGAAAACATACAATGAGGTTACGGTCCTTCTTCACCATCTTCGCTCTGACCTTTGTGCTCGCATTAAGCGGTACTCATTCGGAAACAATTGAAACCGTGAAAGTCGGCGGGCAGAAGGTTTCGATGGATGAGGCTGTCCCGGACGCTGTACCTCCGGAATTGATTTACCAGGCAACACCCAACTATCCTTTCAGGGCCAAGCAGCTCGGTGATACGGGAACGGTCTGGCTGAGGGTCTGCGTTGGTGTAGAAGGAGATGTTGTTGATGTGATACTCGCCAAACCCTCAGGTTCCAGATCGCTTGACCGGGCAGCGCTTAGAACTGCCTACAAGAACGAGTTTGAGCCGGCCATACAGGACGGCCAGCCGGTCAGGTTCTGGGTGCAGTACGCAGTGAAGTTCAAAATTACCGACGAGAGCAAGCCCTCGATCGATGACTCTGTTGATGTTGGGATTGATTCTGAAAAGTACAAGTCAGTTTCCGGTGAGTTCATTCCGGTCGAGATTGAACCTGAGATGATCCACCAGGCGTTGCCGAAGTATCCTCCCGAGGCCAAGAAGGATGGCATTACAGGCAAGGTTTGGATCAGTGTCCTCGTTGACGAGCAAGGAGAAGTTCGTGAAACGAAAGTCACAGAGTCCTCTGGCTCCTCGTTGCTTGACGATGCAGCTCTTGAGGTCGCCGATGAAAACAAGTACAAGTCCGGCGTTCAGAGCGGTCTCCCTGTCAAGGTATGGGTGACCTATCCGGTTGAGTTTGCACTTGCTGACGTAGATAAACCCTCATCCGATGGCGAAATTGAGGTCAAGATTGATTCTGTAGACTCCTTACCGGCTCCCGATGAGTTTATTTTAGTCGATATCCGCCCCGAGCTGATTAATGAGCATAATCCCGACTATCCCAAACCGGCCAGGCAAGCAGGTATCACCGGAGTGGTGTGGGTGAAGGCGTTGGTCGACGAGGAAGGGAACGTGCTCAAGGCTATTGTGTGGGAGTCATCAGGGACGGTTTCGCTGGACGAAGCTGCTGTCGAGGCCGCATATGAGTTCAAATACAAACCAGGAATACAAGATGGTCGCCCGGTCAAGGTATGGGTGACGTACCCGGTTGAGTTTACACTTGCTGACGAGGAGGAAATTTCAGCGGTTGACTCTATGGGCGACTCTATTGAAGCCGAAATTGATCCTGGTGATTCCTTGCCGTCACCCGACGATTCTATTCCAGTCGAGATCATGCCTAAAGTGATCTACCAAGCATCTCCGGAGTTCCCCCACCAGGCCAAGAAAGCTGGTATTACCGGCACGGTATTTGTAAAGGCATTGGTCGACGAGGAAGGAAAAGTGCTCAAAGCCATTGTGAGCAAATCATCAGGGACAGTCACACTCGATGAAGCCGCTCTTCAGGCAGCATATAAGTGTGAGTACAAACCAGGAATACAAGATGGTCGCCCGGTCAAGGTGTGGGTGACATACGAAGTTGAGTTCAAACTTGACGAGTAAGTAGTTCCCGTATAGCAGGTCAGGCTTCGACTCCGCCAGTGGCGGACGAGAAGCCCGACATTTGCTGCTTCTATGACAAAAAAAGACCACCGATGACGGTGGCCTTTGGTCGGAAGATATGGTTGAAGCTTAGCCGGTCAAAGTCACATTTCGAGCCTGAAGTCCGCTGTCGGTACGGGTAAGTTCGTAGAGAACTTCCTGCCCTTTCCGCAACGTCTTGAATCCATCCATGTTGATCGCGGTGTAGTGTACGTAGACATCCTGCTTTGAGTCCTCAGCAGCGATGATGCCCCAACCTTTTAAGTCGTTGAAATACTTAACCTTGCCCTTGGACATATCACATCCTCCAATGGACATTTTGCCTTTCCTATATACTATTATACGATGTTTGGACAAAAAACCTACAAAAAAAACGCTCCAGTTAGAAACTTATAAGAATTTCGTCAAGAAGTGTCATCGACAGCCCTGAAAGAATTGGCACCGTTATATTGTCGTCAATGCCGAGTGGGAGCGCCTCAACAATTGTGGCAACGACCGCCCCCAAAAGCCGGATTCCCATGGGTAAATCCGGCATCAAGACTGCCACAATGACAGTGCCGACCAAACAGGCAAGAGACCCCTCAATGGACTTATTTCCAAATTTGTGTCGACCGAATCTACGCCCGACAAGCGCTGCAAGAGTGTCGCCGACTATGATAAATGCCATCGCCGCAATGGCAATCGGTTTGTCATAGAGGGCGACTGTCAGGCAGACTGAAAGGAGTATGTAGGTGGCGCCGGTGAAATCTCCGGCCTTTTCATGTTGCCTGATCACGGGGGAGAGAATCCTTCGAGCAAACGCCTTCCAGAACAGCCATTGACGCAGCCGGGCGATATCAATAAGTATCATTGCCACTGTCACCGGGACCATGATGCTCAGCATTTCCTGTCTATCAAGATGCAGGAAGTAGTAGCCACCGGGAATTACCAGAGCTCCCACGTGCGTCCCCTTGCGCATCAGTTCCTGAACAAATGTGATCTGATCTGATGCCGTCGGCTTTTTGTAGGTCATTGCTACTTGGAGCGAACTGCCAGCGGTTTTAGATGGATCGGATATATTTTCCCGGGAAAGCGCATATCGAAATGGGCATACAACCCATCTCGAAACTCGTTGAACACTTGAAGGGTATGCTCTTTGTCCAAAATGGATACTATTTTGTTTCTAACCTGGTCTACGCTCACGGCACGGGTATGCTTGAGAACCTTGACAATGTGGTACCCGTATTGGGTTTTGACGGGATGGGAGATCCCTCCCACGGGCGTCGCCAGCGCCGCCGCGTAAAGCTCCTCAGGGACGTCCTCGGGACCGATGTCGCCCAAGTTGGCCAGGTCAGCCCTGATGCTCGGTTCCCCGGGATAGTACTCTTTTGCCAGTTCAATAAAATCGACTCCCGATATCGCCTGGTCTCGCAATAATTCCCCGAACATCGAATCCTCAACGATAATATGCTGTATGCGTAACTCCTCATCGACGCTGAATTCGTCAGTCTGCTCATTAAAGTATTTTTCTATCAGACTATCGGGAGGTCTCCATCCCTGGTCCCGACTGTCCAGGTAGACAATCTGTTTGGTATACTTATGCCTTAGCGCCTTCTCCTTGGCCACAATCTCCGGCAGGGTGTCAACGCCTATGGCATACGCAGTCTGAACAATAGCATAGGGCTCGGCAAGATTGAGGAGCATGCCCATTTTCATCTCAAGGGTCGTGTTTGGGATGCCGAAACGTTTGCGGTATAACTCCTCCAGCGCTCTCATTTCACTAAAACCTATGGTGTCCTGACCGTTGACGATTGCCGCCCAGATTCCCTTATCCACATTGTAGATGTTGGTATCAAGAAGCTCTTCGTTGAACACCAGCTGTATCTGCTGATATATGGAATCCTTGAGATGGGCAGCGATTTCTTTGGCTTTCAACATAGTTAATGATACCTCAGCCGTCTTATACTGTTCCTCGTCAAGCGGCCGCATCCCCTCGTCAATACGGTTTTCCACATAAAGAATATGCCAGCCGGTTTGATCCTGGTACGGCTGTGATATCTCTCCCGAATCCATCGCAAACGCAATCGAGTCAAACGGGTCAAGATACAGCCCTCTTTTCGTCCAACCTACCTGCCCGCCCTGGCTTTTGGTACGGACGTCATGCGAAAACCAGAGAGCTACCTCCTTGAACGGTTCGCCAAAGTCCAACAACCTGCGTATCCGCCAGACATATTCAGCAGCTTCTCGATCCAGTTGTTCAGGTGTCAGAGTACGGTAATACAAAGAATCAGGCCCGTTTTGCAGGCCAACGGGAGAAATCAGAATCTGGTAGAGCAACACCTGTTCGTCGAGGGTAAACAGGTCGGGGCGGCTGGAGCGAAAATCCACCACCTCTTGCGAATCTACCGTTACCTTTTCGTAGGCCATCTCTTCAAAATATTTCGCGGTCAATAGTCGATGATACCGCTGTTCATACATCCTGTGGCGGTTATAATACTGACCGAGGTCGATTTCTTTGGCCTTAATACCTGCCAGGGTATCGCACAGGACGCTGTCCAGAAAGGCTTTCACCTTGTCCACTTTAAGTGTCCCACCGTACTCAAGTAGTTCACTGTGCACCAGCTTTTCGTAGAGCTCCGGCATAGTTAACGAGTACGGGGTATTTGCCTGGGCAACGATGTAGCTGTGTTTTTCGATGTTTCGTTCGGAAATAAGTGCCGGTCTGCACCCTGCTGAGAAAAAAGCTAAGAAAACAGCGACTGACCATATCCGTTTCATATACAACACCTCAACCTTGTTCAGACGTATCGAAGAAATAACTTATACTTCAAAAGGCGGAAAAGCAACCCCCAAAAAGCTTGAGAATTGGCGGTACAAACAGACGTAACTGCACTATTCACAAACTCCAGCATTTTTTTTATCAGTCTGTCAGTACGTCATCACGAGCCCGGCAACTGCCGGGCGTGGTGATCTCAGTTGTCCAACTGTTTTTGCAACAAGAGATTACCACGTCGTCCGGCGGCTGCCCGTCAGGAGCCGGGCCTTCGACCGGCCGGACTCCTCGTAATGACGCGGTCAATGTCTTTTGTGAGTTATCTGGGGTAAGGCGGCATCTTGTGGTTTGGCCACGTATATTTGTCGAGCTTCAAGGGGCGGGGCTTGTCCCCGCCCAGTGACAACCCATGTGGCGGCACAAGGCCGCCACCTACGCGGAATTAAGCAGTAGATATTGTATTTCATTCTTCACAACATCCCTCTTCGTTTCGGGAATGGATGGAGTGGGGCGAACTAACGGAATCCCACCGTGGAAAGGGTTATGATCGTCATGTAGAGGGCATCCAGAGGAGCCCTTTGCTCAAGTAATATGAATCCGAGTGTCCCTGAAAAGACAACGATGGCAAAAGATACCAGTGCTATGCGCAGTTTTTGAACAGGGGTCAGGCGTTCCGGCGACAAGGGGCTCATATCCTCGTTTACAAAACCATGACAATACTCCTATAAATTCTACAAAAACCACTACCGCCGGGCAAGATAGTGCTTTGTTGAAACTGGATTGCAAAAAACGTCTTGGTTTCGCTTACACCTTTCAAGTCCCTATATTTCAAGGGGATGGGATAGCTGTGAGCCGCCCTGCCGACCTCAGTTGCCGACTGTAAGAGCATGTTTTTCCTTGACCGACACCCACATTTTTCTTACCGATGCGGTGAATGCCTGAGATTCATAGACAAAATAGCCGGGTAAAGTGGTTTTTAGTGTACCACCTGCCGGCCATCGCCTATGCGACGGCCATTATCCTAATGTCCTCAATTCCCAACCTGAAAGTACCCGAATTCAGGTTTCTGCTCTTTGATAAGCTGGCTCACTTTGTAGAATACGCCGTTTTTGCGTTTTTGACTTTTCGCTCCTTTTCCCACATAAGTCAGAAGATCACCAGGGGCCGAGCCTTTTTACTTTCGGCACTATTTTTGTCTCTTTTTGCTCTTTTAGACGAGCTTCATCAGTACTTCGTACCCGGCCGGTATTCGGATGTATACGATCTGATCGGTGATATTCTTGGTGCGTTAGTGGTGCTGGCATATCTGTGGATGCGGCCTCGGAGAGCGAAAAGGACAGTGTCGCAGCCCTGAAGTAATCCTGTACAAGATTTATACAGTCTTCATTTGATTCGACAAATTGTCTTGACATCTTCGAATGATGCCTTATATTAGCCATGGTTTTTAGAAAAGGCTGGTCTTACCTCGTTTGAGGACGGACTTTTTCCCTTCCCTTTGGTCTAACAAGTTGGGTGTAGGCTAAACATACAAGCTTACCGCTTCGTCTGGTCTAACAATACTGGTGTGATAGAGCACAACAACGAAACGCAACCGTTGTAGCGAAGGAGGTTGTATTGTCGGAAAACAGGGCTAATCTATCAACGCTTTCCCACGCCTTTTCTGCATTTTTCGGAGTTGGTTCAGGCCGGGACTTTCGACTCTCATTCGGCTCTGGCTCTTGTGGGGCAACTCACGCAGCCCAAAGCAACCCGAGCCGCTGGTCCTCAGTATTGAGAGACTTCGGAATTGCAGTCCAACTGCGAAAGAAAGAGTTAACCGCAACCTTTTCGAATTTGTAGGAGAGCAACACATGAGAGTTAAAACTCCGTTGTTACTCAATATCCAAATTATCATTAAATAGGAGTACAAGAATGAAACGCCTCTCTTTTTTGATTGTCTTTGCATCATTGATGCTGTTTTCGTTTGGGCTTGCCTCGGCCGTCACTGAAATCACTTTGGACAACATGACCGGTCTCTTGTCAGAAACAGGTGACTCAGTAATAATGGGTGAGTCGGTGCGATGGAACTTCCGTTTTAACTACACGCCGGGTGATGGTACGACGGTCACCGCTTCCACTAACGGCTTCGAGGTGTACACGCATTTAGGCGACGCCTATACCGACAACTATATAGCCATCACCTATGATACCTTCTCTCTCGGCTGGGAGGACATGTTCGATCTTGTGTTCAGAATCGCCACGTTCAGTATTGACGGCGTGGGTGCGGACACCGTTGGTTTTGGCGGCGCCAAGATATTTGGCCCCGGTATCGTGGATGGTACAGACACCCTGTGCTGGTGGATTGAAACGACGCCCAGCACTGATAGTGACACCCTCTGCATCGACTCGGCGTTTTATCCTCCGGGCGGTGAGTGGATCTGGGCAACGACCGGACCCCTTGGTACTTTCACTCCGGACTGGGGCGGGCCGTACTGTTTTCATGTCCATGACACAAGTAAGGTGCCGGCATCCCTGGAGGTAACACCGGACACGCTGTATTTCACAGCCGTGGAAGGCGGCGCTAATCCTGAAGCCGATACCTTCACTATCAGTGAAACCGGCGGTGGCGCTATTGCCTTTACCCTTGCTGAGACATCAGACTGGTTTGATCTTGACAAGGCCGGCGGCACCACGCCTGAGGACGTGGAAGTGAGTGTTGATATTACCAGTCTCACGGCCGACACCTATTTTGATTCGGTGACGGTTTCTTCGGGCGAGGCGGACAACTCACCGCAGTTTGCATATATCAGTCTCGAGGTGACTCCAGCGCCTAAGTTTCTTGAAGTGACTCCGGACACGTTGTATTTCACAGCGGTGGAAGGCGGCGCTAATCCTGAGGCCGACACTTTCAACGTCAGTGAAACCGGCGGCGGCGCGATTGCCTTTACCCTTGCTGAGACATCAGGCTGGTTCGACCTTGACAAAACCGGCGGCACCACGCCTGAGGACGTGGAAGTGAGTGTTGATATTACCAGTCTCACGGCCGACATCTATTTTGATTCGGTGACGGTTTCTTCAGGCGAGGCGGACAACTCACCGCAGTTTGCATAT
>SDBT01000724.1_pt1 | contig 53834 bp, 28 predicted proteins | sample 2277101 | NCBI WGS metagenome assembly SDBT01 (sample SAMN10404973, study PRJNA504765) | marine sediment metagenome | isolation source: marine sediment core GS10_PC15, 103 cmbsf | place: Arctic Ocean: Southern Knipovich Ridge | collected 2010 | reverse complement strand
TATTTGGTGTTGCCCGACTTCAGCTGGTAACAGCGTAAGAGGAGATAGAAAATGAGAAATCGAAACTTCTACGACCTCTTCGTTAAGGAAGATGGGTTCACGCCTGAAGATCTGCCTGCTATAAGCAATCTGTATGATGTATTCACCAATAACGGATGGTGCATCTCCGAGACAGATAATATTCCCGATAGACTTAATATCGAGGATACTTTGATGACTCCTGATGCTACCCGCTTTATCCCAAGGGTGGTTCAGTACATCATACGTGAAGCTCTAGAGCCAAATCTTCTGATCGTGCCTAATCTTTTCGAAGAGGTAAGAATGGAAGCTGGTCGTATGATTGAAATTGGTGCTATCGGCGCCATCCATGCAGCTGAGATTCCAGAGGGGACTGCGTACCCTGAAAGAGTCCCAGACTTGGATGGAGGAGACATGGTCTCCGTCGCTGTATCTAAGCACGGACTTAAGATTTCCGTAACTGACGAGCTAATCGCTGACAGTCAGTGGGATGTTATGAATCTGTGGCTGCGCGCTGCTGGACGAGCTTTGGCTCGTCACAAGGAGAAGAAAGCACTTCAGCTCCTTAACAGCATGGGTACCACAGTATTTAATAATGACCAGTCAGTAGCTACTGATCTTGGAGTTGAAGGTGCACTCACGGGTCGTGGAATTGATGGTAGTGCCAATGGTACTATGACTTTGCACGATATCTTTGATCTGTACACCTTCCTCGTATTGAGAGGATTCACTCCAGATACGCTTCTGATGCACCCGCTGGCTTGGAAGGTCTTCATGATCGATCCTGAAGTAAGAGAGATCGTGATGCGTGGGGCAACCCTTGCAACTAGAAGACTGCCTGATGGACAGCCTGCTCCGGGATGGGTAACAGGATTCAACGGTCTTGGTCTGAGGACTAAGGCTACTGGAACCGATGGCCCCAACTCGGCTGCCGCTACACACCTGATGGCTCCTAGCGCGTTCGTATCAACTCTGAACCCTCTGAATGCAACCTTCCAGATTGCACCTCAGGGACTTCCATCGCCCATGACTGTTCTTGTTTCGCCACATGTACCGTTTACGGTATCTGTGACCGGAGTCTCTAAGCCTGGTAGCTCTGTTATCATGGTTGACTCTGCAAACTGTGGTGTCTTGGTAACACGAGATCCAGTTGGAACAGAAGAGTTCGATGACCCTGCAAGGGACATCAGAGCGATGAAGATCAGAGAGCGTTATGGTCTAGCATTGGTTGAGCAGGGTAGAAGCGTCGCGGTAGCTAAGAATGTTATCGTTGATCGTAACTACGTGTTCGACAACATCAACCAGGCAACACTGACTGAAGTTGATACAGCTGTCACAACTCCAAGTGGTGCTACTTTCTAAAGTGCACGACATGGTTAATTGGTTGTATGGGGGTGGGGTTACCAATGCCTCACCCCCTTTTTTTCTTGAACTGGAGGATCTATGCCTAGGATTAGACCTGAAGATGTGAAGATAGAAGTCGGCTATTGGGTTTATTTGAACCTGAAACAGAATGCTATCTGGAAGGATGAGTACAGTGGTATTAGTTTAGATGTTTGGACTAAGACCATGCAGCAAATCCCAGAGGATTGCGATGCTAGTGATCTGAGAACAATCAAGAAGGCAGTGGCTTTCGGTAGATTGTTTGTGAGTCCTGAGAAGCCCGATGATATTCAAAAGGCACAGGAGAAAGGAAGGCAGTCTATTTATCTAAGAGAGCTCCTGACGCGATCAAAGAAGTACATAGAGGCAAACATGGATACTATGAATAACACTGATCTCGAAATACTTCACAACCTAGAATTACAAAAAGGAAGTGAATCCAGGAAGACCGTATTGAAGATGTTAGAGAAGAAGATCAAAGAGTATGCCTCTGAATTCGCTGTAGGAATTGAAGGAGGCGGAAAGAAGGGCATGGTCGAACGCTTTGTCAGACAACCAGTTGACAAGGGCGGAAGACCGCTAAAGAATGAGCCACCTGATATAGCATTTGGAGAAGGGGCTGCATAAATAGAGGGCATCAAGGGTGAGCAATCCTCTCATACTAAGTGTAAATCCAGGTAATCTAGACACTAGCGTTCCCAACAATTCTGTCATAGACGTAACTTTTAATCAGGCCATGGACCCAGGTACCTTAACTAGCCTGACTATGATTCTTAGTATTGATGGTAACTTTATTGAGACCGTTCCTAGAACCATTAGCTGGAACAATGCCACTAACAGGGCGACAATCATACCTAACGTCTTCCTGTCCAATGAAACAACATACAGGATGCTTGTGGTTGGGGCCACGGATCCTGATGCTAACGTCATTACGGGTGTAAAGAACCTGGGTGGCGAGCCAATGCTTGGGAATATATCCTGGATCTTTAGTACAGCTACGAACATATTTGCTGTTCCATCTGGTGATCCAAATATATTTGCGCCACTTCCACCATCATCAGCAATTGATGTTGGACCATTTCTTGTAACCAGCGTAGACCCACCAGATTTTGACTATAACGTCCCACTTGATAAGGTCATCACTGTCCGTTTCAATGATGATCTATGGATAGAGAATAGCCTCATAATAGAGAATCTACCATCGGGGGCATATGCTGATCCTACTGGATGGATGCAAGATAGTCTATCTATCACCGCTAAGCCTGTACTAGGAGAGCAGTTAGCAGGTTTCCTTCCTATTCCTCCTCAGTTTGCATTCCAGTATGATGATGTGAATGACGCCATAGTAATCAATGTAACTGGCTCAGGTTATGCGAGCTCTTTCTATGAGAATGGAAAGTATGTGCAGGGAACTTTGACATCGGGTGTATGGGAGCAGTCTACGGATTATGAGTTGACAATCGAGGGCAATCGAATAAAGGGTCTAGCCACCACCATCATGGTGAATGATTATGTGACTCTATTCACCACATTGATGATTCCGATGTATACCTCCGTTGAGGATATACGTCTCAGTCTGGGATCATTCATAGCCAATGTTCCAGACAATACCATTGCCGTATTGATTCATCGCAACAGTATAAGGGCGCAGGAGTTGGGTCCATTCCAGCACGACGATCCACCACTGTACGTTAGAAGGTTTGTATCATGCAAGACCATGGTAGACCTCATAACTGCCTTGTTCCTGGGCTCTACAGCGGGCTTTGGAGGCGGTAGACGTACTCTAGGAGATATGACCATTGCTCAGGATGGGGTTGGATCATCTGATTTCCTTGGGCCATTCCTGGACAGTCTGAATCAATGCGTGGCTGAGAATGCAGAACTCATAGTCACTCAAGGAGTGGGAAGAGATCCAGGATTCGCGGTTCCACATAGTCTTGCATCGGATCCTTATCCAGGAGAAGCCTGGGCCAGGTTGAATAGTCCTGACTCTGTTAGTGACAGGCTGCTTAAGCCAGGCACAGTCAATAGGAACATAGACAATCCGCCATTCCCATTCAGACGCCAGAGGATTAGTAATCCTCCGAGTAGAAGGAACATTTAATGCCAGCAGGACGCTTCTATGGGGGTAGTACTTCTAGTACTAGCTCTTCTGGTCGCTTCTTAGGAGGCACCGGTGGAGCTGGCATAAATATGAGGGAGCAGTTCAGGCAGATCTTGGAAGGAGACGGAAGTCTACTTCAACAGCAGGGCCACTATGTGGTCTACAGGCGCTTTGATTTGGATGCCAGATCTAACTATTGGTCAAATGATGAGTACAAGGAATCCATAGGAGGACCAAGCTGGGAGTATGAAGATGAGGTTCATCTCTGTAGATACCAACAGATTACCTCAGGTGGACTGGTCCGATTCTTTGAGCAGGAAACCCAGGGAGGTATCATACATGTCAATTATCGCATATATTACCTCAAACACTCGGTCGCTCCTAAACGAGAAGACTTCATATATGAGATAAATTGGGATGATCATTCCGTATCACCAACAATAGGGCAACTTGTTTTGCCCGATGAAGATAAGTATAATATCAATGACATCTACCCCTTAAGAGGAGACAAAGGAAGGATCGAGTTTTATGCTTGTCTCTGTAGAAGGGAACCGGTGAAGACATAATGGGAGTTTTAAGCGCCAGTGGAGTAGTTCCACTAGCTCACGTTATCATATCTCAAGATAGTGTACTACCCAGTGGAACTATTGACCCTGTCACCGGAGACTTCAATCCAATACCAGGAATTGTAGACAAACACGGGATCATCCCTAATACTAGGGCTAATCCCCCAAGGCTTAGATTTGAAGGGACAGGAGATACTAAGGAGTTTGCTGCTCATGTGCATACTCTGCTATCTATTCTGGATCCTGATATCGTCTTTGCTCATGATTTCCCAGACTTTGTTGCGGACTATCCTGCAACATCGGATTTTTCAGATCAGACTAATAGAGATGTAAGAGTCCCGCAGTTCAAGGACACAATAGTCTGGAAGGTTACCCGGAAGGAACCAGGCAGTTTAGGAGACAAGCCATTTGGTCCTAATAAGCTATGGAAGCCTAGAATAATAGAAAGAGCCGTGGTTAACCCTCTAGATCGTGATAGACTGATTGACATATACGAGGCAGATCTTGATAACATCGTGGAGTTCACGGTCATATCTGAGACCAACTCGCAATGCGAAAAGATATCTGACTGGTTTTACGATCAGATAGTCATTTTTCAGTGGTTTTTCCAAAAAATGGGAATACCTAAAGTTCTGTTTTTGAAAAGAACAATGGATAGTAGGGTGGATGGGTTGCCCACGGCACTCAACTCCCGAAATTTACAGTATTATGTTAGGACCAAAAGGTACTACGAGATAGATAACAATAGGATCGAGGAGATACACGCTAAACTCCTCGCTATTGTAAACACCGAAAAAGAAGTGGCTGATTTTGAAACCGGAAGGTTAGAAGATCGGCTCTTCTCCAAATGTTAAATGAGGAGGAACACAAATGGCTGACAGATTCCCAAATTTGCCAGGTGTGACATCCACGCTTGAAGATGGTGGTCTTCAGATACATAGGCAAATCGACCTAGGAGACAGTATAGTCATTATGGGTACTGCCGAAAAGGGTCCGCTAAATCAGCCGGTTGCTCTTACAAGTCTTTCAGATGCCAAGGAGATCTTTGGAACCTATGGTAATGGAACCCTTGTCAGAGGTATATTTGAGGCATTTGGAGCCAATGCAGCTAACAAAGATGTTAGAGGCTGCCGAGTTGGTAACGCCAAGAAGGCTACTCTAGGTTTTGCAGAGGATAGTTTACTTGGAAGCCTGACCGTAGGCTACGATGATGCGACTCTAGAAGCAGATGGAGTCACTCAGATTCCCGACGCTATGACACTTACGGCTCTCAAACAAGGAGATGAGTACAACAACGTAAGCGTTAGGTTTGATTATGTAGATGGACAGCTAAGTGTAGTAATCTTCAATCCCGACACAGGATTGGAGAGCACATTCAGTTATTCAACCGACGTAAATGCAGTTGCTGATGTACATAATGTAAGTGAATTGGTAGATGCTATAAATGCTGATATAAATCTCAATGAGATTGTTGTTGCTAGCATAAAGGATCTGGGGGTCAGTTTTGAAGTTGACGTTGTGGGACCACCAGAGATTTCAGGAATACAACCTCTTGGATCAGGTGTCACCATTGAGGGTGACAACGTTAGACTTGAACTGAGAGAGAGATTAGATCCTAATCTTGTTGGTCTAGATGGAACACTTCCAACGGGAGTTGCCAACGTCATGGATCTCTACGGAAATCTTGATGCCAACTTCCCAACCGTTGGAAACAAGATTCTCACGTTGGATCACGTTTTCGAAATCGCTACCGTTCCTAATTCTAGTGGTGGAGCTGGAGAGCTTCTCCTTGAGTCTAAGGGAAGAACTACAATTCAGCTGGATGAAACACCCATCAAGGGCGTAGCTCCAGACAGCACCATTGGAAACATCCAAGGAACTGACTACACCGTTAGTCAAGCCAAGCAGCATGTTGTCAATGGCTTCATTGGTATTGTTGAAGCAACAGGAACCTTGACTTACGCCTTTGAGACCGATACCGCAGTTACTATTGACACTAATACCTTCGCTCTGTTTAAGACCGTTGGTGGACTTAAGAGTATAGTAGTAGCAGCTGATTACACACTGACTGCCGGTGGTCCTGATCCGGATGTCACATTCGGAGCTGGAAATGTTCCAGAGGTTGGAACCATTCTGACTGTTGACTATTTGAGTGATGCATTTACCATAACGGAAGTTGCAACCAGAACAGCAGTACAGGCTACCGAAGACTGGCTGCAGTACTTTATAGCTGGAAACACATTGTACTTTGGTGATTCAGTTCCAACAAACCTTATCATCACCTACAAGTATCAGAAGTTCTTTGGATTGAATGGTGAGGTTATCCTTGAGAATGCAGAGAGAGGGAAGTTCCTATGGCCTGCTACTGATGCAAGTCCAAAGGATGCAATTGAAGCCGCTACTGCGGGATCTCCTGTGACTCTTGGATTCAAGTACTCATACCAGCCTGAATGGATCAATCTTGGATTCAATGCACTATCACTTAAGGGTGGTAGCGATGGTATCATTATGACCAATGCTGAGAAGTACGATGCTTTGGTTGAGGCCTTCGACAACATGGAGAACTACGATGCCGACATCTTTGTTCCTATGAACTGCTACTTGGATGACACAAAGGATCTATACAATCAGGAAACCGGAGATCTAGAAGTTCATAATGCTGCATATCACATCATACTTCATGACTTCCTTAAGGCATTACAGGAAGGCGTGAATGAATCCATCGGAATTGTGGCAGTGAAGCCAGCTACAGGAAATGATCTATCTGCAGTGAATGATTGGTTTAAGAAGCTAACTCAGGTTAGTTCAACTGATTTAACCCGAGGAGCCAACATCATGGCGGCGTTTGATAGTAAGTTCATCAGCGTGACAGCCATGGAGCCGCTCTTCATAAATAACGAAGTAAGCGTTCCGTATATATCTACAGCGGAATCCATGTATGCTGGGTTGATTTCTACGCTTGATCCTCAGAGCTCAACAACCAACAAGAGAGTTGATAGGGTTGTGGGACTTAGGTATCCATTGAGCAATAGCCAACTGGATACTCTGGGTGAGAAGAGATATGTAACCCTGAGGAGAGGAGGAACACCACCAGGTATCGTTGTTACTGATGGTGTGACTGCTGCGGCTGTTGGATCTGACTTCGTGAGATTGTCTACAGTCAGAATCGTATTCGCAGCGATGGATGTGGTCAGGGAAGTTGCTGAGCCATTCATTGGTGAACCAAATGATGCGATAGAGAGACAGGCCCTGGAGACTGCGGTTACCCGTGGACTGCAGAGAATGATTGAGGCTCAGGCTCTACGTGACTTTGCATTCACGATCACCTCGACTCCCGCTGAGCAGGTAGCAGGAATCGTTAATATCGAGATGATTCTGGTCCCAACCTTCGAAATGAGGAAGATCAGAGTCACAGTTAAGTTGAGACCAAGTCTCTAATGAGATGGGGGTCTTCGGACCCCCAACTCTACAACTAGGAGGAATACCACGTGGTAGGACTAACAACTAGCCAATTCACTCGGACATACACTGCCTTCTCTGGCTGTGACGTCAAGGCTGTGTTTCACAACCAAGTCGTAGCAGAGATTCAGGGGATTTCATACAGTGTGACCAGAGAAAAGGCACCAGTCTACACGATGGGCCAGTCCGATCCAAGGGCGTTCTCCCGTGGTAAGCGCGGGATCGCCGGCTCTCTAATCTTTACCGTATTTGACAGACACGTTCTTCATAGCATAATCAATCAGTCTAGATATCTGGCTAAGTTTGATGACATCAGAAATCCAGAAGAGACTGTTCTTGCTGTGCATGAGATCAGTGGAATATCTCCAAACATAGCCCTAGGGTTGGAGCTGAGGAAGGCTGTCTATTCCGATCAGATTCCTCCGTTCGATGTAACTCTATCTGCTGGTAATGAGTATGGCCAGATCGCTACAATGAAGATATTTGGTGTTGAAATACTTAATGAGGGCTCAGGACTGTCTATCGATGACATCATAAATGAAGCCCAAATGACATTTGTTGCCAGGTCTCTAACTCCATGGATCCCCGTGGAGAGTGAGAACAATCCCGCTCAGGATCTGGCTGCTATCGGAACCCAGGTAATAACTGGATAATTCGAGTGTCTAATCGAATCTAATAGGGGTTCCATGCCCACATGGGGCCCCTTATTTTCTAGGAGACAAATATGGCAACATCACCCGGTGCGACATATTGGATAGATCCAGATAATCCCACCGAACTGATACAGCCAGTAGTGGCCCTGGCTGATTCTACTGCCATAATTCCAAGCACTGCCATTCCGGCTATAACAGATAAAACAGACAAGCGCTTCAAGGCTATGTTCCCTGACTATGGAAGAACCTACACCTCATTTTCAGGTTGTGATATCATAGTTCAGGCCTTCTCAGGAACTAAGCTCAAGAAGTTTGCAGAACTGCAGACTATATCCTATTCGGTTCACAGAGAGAAGTTCCCAGTTAGGACCCTAGGAAGGGTGAATCCTAAGGGCTTCACCAGAGGCTCAAGGACTATAGCTGGAAGTCTTATATTCACCATCTTCGATAGGAACGCCCTATGGGACATCCTAACGACCAACAGAAATGACCCACCTGATACCCCCGGACATAGTCCGTTGATCGATCAGATCCCTCCTATCGACATCACAATCACCTTCCAGAATGAGATGGGGTACATGGCTGCTATGCGAATCTATGGAATTGAGATAGTGGATGAGGGACAGACCATGTCCATCGATGACATCATCACCGAGAACGTCATGAGCTATATAGCGAGAGATATTACCGTGATGGCTCCTTCTAATCTTGATTCTACGGGTGGTGGAGAATGGGGACCGGATGGAAAGCAGTTCAAGAATCAGGGTATTTTCTTCTCACCTATGCACAGTGAGCTAGCAACTAATGGAGTATTTGGAACCCTGCGCGAGATTGGAGCATTAGAGGCACTATTGGTAGATACAACCGACCCCGGAGAGAGACAAGTCATCATTCGAAAGATACGCCAGTTGAAAGCTAGCCTGGCTGATATAAGTAAATCCAGAGACAGTTACAATGTAACTAGACTCAACAACTCTGATCCGATTGGTCCGTACGTATCACCATGGACTTACTTGGATCTTAGGTAGGTAACACCTTTGAAATGTTAGCTATAAGCTGATATAATAAACACACATGGAAAATGAAATAGAGAGATATATAGGCAAAGAGCCAAAGGTCGTAGAATACAATGATATGTATTTTGCAGGCACGCAAGCTAAGGTCTTGTTTGGTAATATTTGGGTTGATGACATTGTTACCATTAACTGGGATCTAGTAGAACAGAAGGCTCCATTGTATGGGTATGCTTCTGAGACGTATGATGGCGTGGCCAGAGGTACTCAGATTGTTCAGGGAGTATTTACTATAGCGTTCAAGCAGAATGAATACATCTCTACTATTATTGATGCTCTCAATTCTAGAGGCGCGGCACTTACGGATATACTAGCTGTAGTGAAAAACTCTAAGGCAAGAAGAGCACTCGACGCCCGAGCTGACTCTAGAGCTAGTGTTCCTGCTGCGGCTTCCAAAGTAGTGAACTATGAGCAGCTCTTAGACAGAGTCCACAATGATGGCACTGGAGCATTCAAAGATTTCAGTGCATTTCTAGAGGACAACATATGGGGAATCCTTGGGAATGAACACAAAAATGCTGAGCAAGCTACGGACAAGGACAAACTCAATGGATCAATTCGAGATGGATTTGACATCCTTGTCACCTATGGGAACATAGGAAATCACGTATCTGAATGGACAGTAAAGGGAGTTGGGGATATTCATATCACTGGCATAAGGCAGATACTAAATCCCACAGGGGAACCAATACTTGAAGCATATACCTTCTTTGGAAAGTTACTAGATCCATACAAGGAGAAGAGGAAGAGAAAGGCTGGTATAGGAACCAACTTTGCTGCCGAGAACTCAGTTGATCCATTTGGTATGCAATGGTTCGGAAGTCAAGAGATGATAGAAGCCGAACAAAACGCTATATCAAATCTTGAATCAGTAGGTCCACAGTTAGATACGGACGGGAACCGAATCAATGATGATGTATTCCCATCCTGCGATGTCGGCTGCGAAGAATTGAGAGTTGAACAACCTAATGGAATCATTCCAACGACTAGAATAAGACTTCCAGTTGGTGGTACTACTTTCTATATTGTAGGAGGTGTATATCCTACGATAGATGCAGAGGTGGAGTTGGTGGGAGTATCCCCAGGCGCAGCACTAAAGACTACATTCCATTGGACATTGAACTATGGAGGTGCTGCAAGTTTGAATGTATCAACCCGAGGACCAAAGGTGACCCTCAATCTCAATGATTTACGCATTCAGTTGTTGGGACAGAATTTAGATAACATTGGAAATATAGTATTGAGCGCCGTGGCTGTGTATAACGGAATAGATATACAGTCACCGGGTGTGCTGTTTACTGTTAAGTTACAATAGGAGGAAGAATGAGTAAGCTTACAAAGGCTAAGTTGGATAAGTTGAAGTCAGAGAATCCAAACATGTATGAGGTTCCTCTAGTTGGAGACATAGAGATCTATGTCAACCCACTGGGGAGAACAAAGAATGCTGAGGTTCAGAATATAGTTCAGGAGCTTCAGAACAAAGGAGCAAAAGAACCAGAAGTTCAGATCAAGGTTGAGAATGTGGTGATAGAGGAGTGTGTAGTGCACCCATCTGGTAAGGAACTTGAAGATCTTCTGGAATCCCGGGCAGGAATTGCTCCCACACTAGTTGAGCAGATATATGCAATCAGTGGTTTTCTGGTAATGGACACACCAAAGAAGCTGTAGGGGGTGGTATATGGTCCATCCAGACATCAAGCAGCTGAAAGAAAAGCATGGTGTTCTCTTCTCACTAGAGATAGAGGGCACCATCTTTGTTTTCAAGCAGCTTTCACTTATAGAGAATTCAATGACGGAAGGGGCAGAGGTATCTCCTGAATTAGAGGACTACATCATCGACAAGGGTGTAGTGCATCCTAGGCCCGTTCCTAAACTGAAGACGGGACAATATACATCCTTGGCTACTGCAGTACTTCGGATATCTGGTTGGAGAGAGGAGGAGGTTTTCCTTGAGATACTGGAAGAGAAGAGACAAGTTGTGCGAAGTACTCATCCCGAAGCTAAGGCATTGATATGTCAATATATGAATGTGAACCCTGAGTATGTGAATGCTTTGAACATAGAGAAGTTCCTTGAGCACGTAGCTGAAGTAGAAGTGATAACGGGCAAGAAGATCTACAATACCAGGAAACAGAGAAGTCGCGAACGTTTAAGTCCTCAACAGCATGTGCCGACTCTTCAGGCTGGGGGGAGTCAGAGCAATTGGGAGCAGCTACAAGCTATGGGTATGGCTCCATCATTTGATACCTTAGCTAGGACAATTCAAGATGAGACGGGTAACGTCCCCGTCTCATTAGAGGAAGCTTTAGATCAGAAGAGTCAAAGACCCAAAGAGAATCTAGCAAATAGAGATGTCACGAAAGTCGTAGTAACAAAAGACGATGACAGTGAGAGTCCCACTTCTAACTGGACTCCAATAGGCTAATGGCAGAACAACCATACCAACGAGATTTATACTCAGAAACACCAGACGGATACTCAACAGGACAAGAGTCCTTTGGGACCAAGGATTTCCTCAAGCTAGGGGGAATCCTTGCGGCCTATCCTCTCATTATGGGAATAATGGGCAAGGGATTAGGATTTGCCCAGGCCAAGATGAGTCGAGGAATCGCCACTCGTCTAGCTAGCAGAATGCCCAAGAGTCGGTTTGCTAGAGCCCAAGGATTAGCGGCAGACAAACCCGGCAGAGTCAATCCACCCACCCTCTCTGAAACTGTAGATTCCCTTCCCAAGGACATATGGATTAGACAGTTCAAGAGAAACTTCCAGGCCAGGCAATTAAATCTATCACGTGATTATGCGAGATGGAAGAATAGAACTGAGCAATATGGTGCACAGAACGCACGTATGAGTCCTATTAGGAAGAGAGCACTACGTGCTCAGGACTTCCTAAGTCAGAACACATATGACAAGATGACTATCATGAGAGGCGCAGGCATAGAGCATGCTTCGCATTATCTCAGAAGGTCTGTTGCATTCTATGGTGCTGATAGAATCATTGGTGGTCTAACTGGCCACAGGGATCGTCCTAATGTATGGAATGTACCAGGGACTATGCTTGACTATGCTAAGTTCACTGCTGGCTTCTATCCAATTGATGCATTCCTTATGGGTGGCGGAGCCATTCTAAAGTATGGCATTGCAGGAAAGGCAGCTTCAGCATTCAAGGATAAGATTGCGCGCATCAGTCCAGATCAGAGAGCAAGGGCTAGTAAGAGGTCTGGTGCTATATATGACAACATAGTAGCAGCCGGGAAGGGAACCGCTGCGGGATTTAAGAAGGCTAATCCTGTTGCTTCTTGGGGTGATCTGGGAAGTGCTGCCGTATGGGAGAACTACTTCAGGCCATCTAAATGGCAGCAGAATTTCAAGAGATTCTCTGAGGGGTTCAAGAAAGACTACAACCAACAAAGAGAAGTAGATAGAGCAAAGAGAAGATCTAAGTCCTATTTGGATGATAGATACCGCGATATGATAAGTACCCTCTCTCGGGGTGGTCGCCAAATGGGACCAGAGGGTACCATGGCTGGTATGGGTGTGGATGCTATTGATGTTCGTAGAAGATTCTATCAGGAACTTAAGAGGCGATCTGCAGAGCGCAAGCCTAATTTCTGGGAGGATTTACTTGGACTAGAGAGAGCCAAGCTTAATAAGCGTGACGCTCAGAAGATGGTTAAGGAGATCCGCCAGAGTGGAGTGTTCGGTAAATCACCCAGTGCTAGTATAGAGAAGAAGATAGTAAGTAACATTTACTATCAGGAGCCAATTTATTCTCTGGGACCCGACACAGTTCTAGATCTTAGAGCTATGTCTCCTCGGAAGATACTAGCAGCCGCCACTCAGAAGGCTAAGATGATACCAGGTATTGGTGTCCTAGTTGGAATTGCAGAGACAGGAGTTAGAACTATAGGAGACAGGGGAATTGCCGCTCATCTGTTTGGACCCGGAGAGGCAGCCACAGTTGGTCATATATCCAGTAGAGTTCGACCTGATGTTGGTATTAGTGTAGAGCATAAGGCTCTAGCTCCTCAAGAGGGACAAGCTGGTATGTTCTTCCTGGGTAAGTTCTACCTTATGAGTCGTGGTGAAATGACTGCAGTAAATCCCGAGCAGTCATATAAAATGCTGAGAGGTGGACAGGGAACCTACTTCTCTAATTCAATCAACAAGCATTATGGTTATCCTATGAAGGATCTGAAGTCCGTTGAGGAAATGTCACGCATTAAGGGATGGAGACAAGGATTCATAGGTAGTCATGGCGGAGGAGCAATTCGGGAATGGATGCATAAGAACATATTCAGGAAGTATGAGTTTGGTGCGGGATATGGTGAGAGTCAGAGTGCCATGGAGCACGTTAGAGGAATGCAAACTAAGTACACTGAGTTGCACAGTATCCTGAATCTCCTTGGAGCGGACTCGAAGGTATTTACTGAGTCATTCATAACTGGAATGGCTAGAGATAGTTTGACTACTACTCAGAGAGAAGGTAGTCAAAATATGGCCATGATTGCCCTGGAGCAGATAGCAAAGTTCATTGGAAAGAGTAGCATCAATGCTACTCAGGTGATAACTAAGCGCCCAGGTATGTTCAAAGGTCTTCTCAGGGGAGAGATGCAACTTGGTCCTGGTGTTAGTATAGATGTCGCCAAAGCACTAGAAGATCCACAATATCTATGGAAGATCACACAGAAGATTAATCCTAGAGATACTCGTCTCTTTAGAGGAAACGAGAAGGTAGCCAATACGATCAATGCCGTTCAGGGTAAGAGCTTTGATCAATTCAAGCAAATCATGGCCGATCCAACTGCTAAGGGCTATCGCACTTATGGTGAAGGTATAGATAAACTTGAAGAAACGCGCCAGTTCTTGGTCAATAAGAGGCTGGTAGAAAGAACCATCACTTCGGAACAGTTTGATGCAGTTACTAGAACAGCAGAGAAGGAAGGTCTGTCATTTATAAGACGAAGTGAGAGAGAAGCACTTGAGATGTTTACCTTCAAGAACAACTTACTGAAGACCATAGCATCAGCGAAGAGAAATCAAGCTGATCCTCAGGTAGTAGAAGAAGCACTAAGAGAGGTTATGGCATACAAGGACCCCCTCTACAAGGTAGCCAAGAATTACATACCTTGGTTCTCTTCTGGACACGTGAAAGATTACACTAGAGTCAACCCCGATCCTAGTCCAGTTTTGTCTGCTTTAGAGAACTCACCATATGTAGCTATTCCTGATAACTTCATTATGTCAGGACTTCATAAGATGCCTGCAATGGAGCGTGGATTGTTTAGCATGTTCCCGAGAGTGACTAAGGGCATGCCTGAGAATGTAGGAGATGATCCAAGATACGCTATGACTAGACTGGCCATGCTACCCGCATGGCTTACAGATAGACTTGTCCGCGTTGGTGAATTCACAGGATTCTCACCTAGTCCAGATAGTAGAAGATCCGTTATTGATACATGGAAGATCTTTGGTAAGTGGGGCATTGGTGTAGCGGGAGTCTATGGTGCTTATCAGGGAGCTGATACTCTCATAGATATCAATCCAGCATTTGATGGGACTATGTTTGATGAAGGCTTGACCGTTGCTATGGCTGAGCAAACAGTTAAGGGCAAACTAGTCTTTGATTCATTCAGAGATATCTCTGGTCTAACGTCCATGTCTAAATATCTAGAAGGACTGATGCCCGGCTCCATAGATAGTCCACTTGCAGGCATAACACGAACAGTAGCACCTATGGCACTTTTGACTGGCGCTGGTAGTAAAATTGGAGGATCCAGGGGGGCTGCAGCTGGAGCAGCTGTAGGTGGAGCACTCGGGTTTACAGAAATGTCATTGCAGGCCGTTACTGGTTCTCTGTATGGCTCGACTGGTGGCCTCTTAGCTACAATGAGTAGAGATGAGTTTGAGGAGGAGTTCTCAGGAAGAGAGGAAGTTCCAGTTAGGCGAGGTAGATGGTGGGAGCTATCTAGGCAGAACTATTCCGGTAGAGACATCATGTACTACCGTCCAAATTGGTTTGCTAGATTGAAGTCACAATATGAATACACACCAGATGGGCTTGGATATAAGTCCGAGGCGGTTCTCTTTGAGAATCCACCACTGGGAATCAATCCCATAGGGGCTGCGATTGATCCATATCACTATGAGAGAAAGCACTATCTATCCAGGCCATATCCCGAGACAGGCGGAATAGGAGAAGCCGTTCCTTTTATTGGGCCAGCTATTTCTAGGGTTACGGCTAGTGCTCCTATAGTTGATCCGTTTAATCTTCCATTTACAAAGCCTAATATCAGAATGCATAGTAGACATTTCGAGAGAACCTATGAGGCATTTGATCGCTCAAGAGATCCTGCCGCACTAACTACTGCTTCTTATTCTGATCCAAGTTTCGATAGGCAGTATGACGAGCACTTCATGAGTCCAAATCAGGGAGGCCCAGGTATTCCAGGCACTCCTGGTTCTCCTGCTGTGGCAGGAGTTAGATCACCACCTCCTATGTCTTCAACTAGTCTAGGTGCGACTCTTGGTAATCTTGAATACAGAGGAATCATTGAACCTCTGGGTCTTATTGGATTTGGATATGAGTCGCTTGCTGGAAGATTACAGGGGGAGAGTGGAAGACGTGGATTCTTCGAGCCTAATGCGGTAATGGAGAACGCCTCTGAGATGAACTCATTCAGAAGGCGATACTGGGACTTGAGTATTGGTGGGCAGTTTGGAACTACTGAGTTCTGGAGACGATTGGTTCCTAGAAGGCCATTCAACACCGAATACTACAATATGATTCCTAATAGAATGCCGGGCTGGATGAACACTACAGACAATTTCATCAACTTTGCATATGGTGATCCATACACTAAGATACCAGAAGGCCTGTTGCGCTTGCCTGGATCAGGCTACGAGGCTGCTAGGTCTGTTGTTAGAACATTCCCAGGCAGAGCATCGTGGGTTGGACATAGTGCACCGGAGATAGTAGAAAGAATGATAGGGATAACCCCACCAATGGATGACGAGGGATTTGATATTACATCACGCGGAACGTATCTACATCAGGCCGTTCAGGATCAATTGGCAAGAGAGAACCTTCTTATATCCGCTGAGGCTATGGTCTTTGAGCCTTGGAGTAACATATCTGGCCACATCGATGCCATCATTAGAGACGGTAAGAAGAAGAAGGTCGTGGAAATCAAGACTATCTCTACTGAGGCTCTTCTGACTATGACTGCTCCGAGATCCCAACACTATGGCCAAGTGAACTTCTACATGAAGGCTAGTGGTATCTACAGTGGTCAGGTTCTATATGTATCCCGAGATGACCCACGTCTGACTAGAGCATTTGATGTGTATTACTCTCACTCTAGATTCAAGGAAGATGTATCTAAGATGCTTCAGGCTCGTGGTATAGCTTTGGAGCTGAGAGCACAAAAGTTAGGATTTGCTGGAGAGGACTACAGCCATCTTGATAGATTGGCTATCCTTGCTGATGTGGCTCCATACTCTAAGAACTATAAGGAAGAGCTTCAAATTGTTAGGACACAGGGAAGATTGGGAATACTTTCAGATCGTGAGAAATCACAAATGCAGAATATTTTGAAGCATAGAAGATCAACAGTACAGAAGAAGGAGTTCTATCCATATAGATTCAAGGGTAAGATCTTATCTCCTGATGTTCAGTTTGAGACTATGAATCACAATGAAAATCTGAAGGCTGCGGCGGAATATTCACTACCTGAAAGAGTAGTAGGCTCAGCATGGGAGATGTTCTGCCTACCAGCAGATGAGCCAGTGGAAACCCATAGAGGATACATACCAGCCAATCGAGTATGTGAGAATGATCTAGTTCGTACACATACAGGAGAATGGAAGGCTATAGAGCAGGTACACGTTAGAGAATCTAATTCGCATGATGTAATGAAGCACATCCGAGCAGGTGGGCATGATGTTCCTCTTCGTGTGACAGCCAATCATAAGATCTGGACGGAGGAGGGATTTGTTTCGGCTGGTGATATTCGAAGGGGTGACGTTCTACTATATCCTCCTGTCAAAATAAAGCCTGGATCTGATGAGCTAGACGTTACTGATGTGATAGCTAATCTAATTCCAGTTGAAGTGGATGGAGTGCAGTTCTATAGGAAGAAGCACAGCAATAAGCTATTCCCTAGTAAGATCAAGAAGACTCAAGCCATGATGCGACTGTTTGGATACTACATGGCTAGAGGTGGAACCATAAGAGATGAAGGTCGCACACATGGATTCCGCATAGGATTCAAGAGTGACATGTGTAAGGCTGATGCACTTACTACACTCAGTGAATACTACGTGCAGGCTACATCACAGACAATAAAGAGCAATGACTATGTGAAGTTTCGATCTCCTGTATTGGGGGCAATCATATACGCGCTCTTTGGGGACCAGCAAGATAAGCAGATACCGGATTTTATTATGGAATCGGATCCAACTATGCTCAAGGCATTCTTGAAGGGGCTCTTCATGAACATCAGTTGGAAGAGTCTAGTATTCAATGATCCTGGTTCTCTGTACGATCTGTCTAAGATCATGATGAATCTCAAGATTCCTCATCACGTAGTGAAGAAGAATGGACGAAGCTACCAAATGCTGGTAGATGCAAAGAGTGTAGAAGCAGCTATCAATGGAACACAGACCACATTTGATGATAATCTCATGTGGTTTGAGGGTGACATGTGCCATATGGTAGTTACTTCCGTTAGGGGAACGCGAGCACAGGGCTATCTGTATGACTTTAGTGTGTATCAAGATCACACCTACTGTACAGGAATATACGCAGTTCACAATTCGCATCTAGATACTCCCATTCACAGTCGCTTCATGCGATACAGGAGCCCAATGGAAGAGTATGAGAGGACTCGTCTGTATGGTAGAGATGCTGCGTTCTGGGAACACCCCATGCGTGACTTCGTTGAGCCATGGATGAATACAATGGTATCCTCAGATTCACTATTAGAGGGAGCACCTCGTGGTGCATTCTTAGGATCACTGGCCTTTGGTCCACCGGGAGCAATAGTAGGAACCATAGCGGGTGGTGCATACGGAGCAGGAAGATCTATACTTGGAATTGATTCTGGGGTTCCTGCTAGTGTGGAAAGAAAGAGAGAACTAGAGTCCTATTTCGATAAGCTGGAATACATCAAGGCTAATCGTATGTATCAGATGACTGGACATCAGAGGTATAAGCAATTCGCAGATGAAACCATGACCGGTTTGGATCCATATGATAGATCCAAACAAGGATGGACTAATATGTACAGGGCTATCCCTTACGCGGAGAAGCCATTCTTCAGTGCGTTCCTAAAGACCACCAATCCGAATGATAGATCTAGGATATTGGCTGTAGCTCCTGATGAGGTTGCTAATTTGTTAAGGATTCGATGGGATCTAGAAGAAGGACGTAGGAATACAAAGGCGCGCGATGATCTTAGAAGAGATCAGGATGTTTCTTCATTTGTTCGGGATGAGGGTATTCCTGAGATGGATTGGATGGGTTGGAATCCAAACGTTAACCTGGATGATATAAAGTTGAAGTCGGTCGAGAAAGAGGGATTCGATGCTCATGATTTTGGTCTAGGTTGGAAAGATCAAATGAGAAGAATGGACAACTCACCATTTCAATTTGGCTCAGTTGACATGACTAAGATGACACACTATGATGGCGACTTCTTGCAGCAAGAGACATTCACTAACAGACATGAGATGCAAGCAGCTATACAACAAATCATACAATCATTTGGTGCCAAGGGATCTGTGAGTGTGGATAGTATTCCTGGATCACAAGGAATTGGACCAACTGGACAGCAACCTAGTCAAGTTACCATAAACGTAACCAGATCTAGATCACTGAATTCGACTGCATTTTCAGCGGATTCTCAATTATCTCCTCTGGAGGGAGCACTACTAAATGCCTAGTTTCATCAATCCATACGTGGATAGAAGAGAAGGAAGACGCGAAGACGGTCAGCCTATTGGAGCTGTAGCTCTGTCTGCTGGAACCCTAAGCCTCATGGGCTTTGCTGGGCATAAGTACTATCCACGAGTTAAGGAATCCAGATTTGCTGCCGGAACTATGAATGTCCTGCGTGGTCTTGACAGGCGCTTCAATGAACTCAGCTACATGAACAGGGCTCCCATCAGTCAAGACAGTCCACTTCCATGGCTTAGTCGGAAGAGAGGCTTCATTGACTTCTGGGAGAAAAATAAGGTCGGTATAACTGCATTCCGAAGCGACCTTAGAGTAGCTCGAAATCTACTGAGAGCTAATGAATTCGCTGAGGTGCGATTCAAGCTTCATCGTCTGCTCACGGATCCACAAGTAAGGATGTCCGTTCTAGAGAAGATCGACAAAGAACTAGGCCAGACTGGGTCTAACGTAAAACTTGCTGCATCGACTGATCTGATTGCGGACATGCAGAGGGTCTTCATGGGAGATGTCAGTGGTGACAGCATCTCCACCATTAGAACTCTAGTTAATAGAGGATTGGGCATTCAGCGTCAAATAGAATCAGACATTAACAAAGAGATAGCAGCTAATTATATTCGTGGTGGGGGCTTTGGTCAGAACAGTTATCTATATTCAAAATCGATTGGATCCCATAGAGCACCATGGCTACGTCATGCGGGTGGCATTGAGGAGATCACACAGAGCATCAGACGCAGTCTCTCTGTCAGCGTTGAGCAAAGAATTACCAATGCACTAGAGGTACCTGACTATGTGAGTCAGGCGAGGGGCAAATTTGAATTTGGTACTAAGATAGCACCAGGTGCTGGTAGTGCTGGAGCCATAGATAGATTCTTCGAAGATACTGCCTTCTGGGTTGGTAAGGACGTCAAGGATTTGTACTTCCCTGATGTTGTTAAATGGACTGAGGGAATTCAAGCCAGCAAGAACTTCTACATTCCATTTGCCGAAATGCAAAAAGCCAAGGGATTCCTAAAGGAATTAGGACTTGCTGCTGACAATCTACGTATCAGTCCTATATTTGAAGGACCTTCAACTGGGATAGCTACCGGATTTGAAGCAGTCGTAACCGTTAAGGATAAGACTATAAGGTTCCTTGTTCCGTTTACGCATGCTGATCTCGGCATAGTTAGGACTGGAGGAGTTACAAGGCACGTTAGTCAGAGACTGATAAAGGAACCAACCGGTGGATTGAGACAGGTTCATCAGGTAGGACCTATGTCATTGATGCAGGAGTTCCAGCAGAAGTTTGGTGCTATTCTAGCACGTGCATCTCAAGGTCAGAGTGATTCGGCACAGGCTTGGATAAATAGAATACAGACTGAGCATATCGGTGGGCTTAGGACAGTAGAAGAGAAGATGACTTCTGGATATATGTCCGCACAATTTGAGGATCAAAGTTTAATAGATGCTCTAGGTTTTGATAAGAAGAAGATAGTCCGAGATGTAGAAAAGCGTATGCTGAATATGGTCAGACTCAAGAGTGCTATGCGAGCTGATGATGTCATCATGTTAGATATCGAAACCACCATATCTGGAAGAACTGCATCCAAGACCATTGGATCTCAGAATGTCATATGGGAAATTGCTGCTGTTCGATACAAGAAGGGAAAGATCCATAGCAAAAAGGTTTGGCAGATATATCCAGGGGAGATATGGAAGGAATATGAAGATCTTCCTGAAGTATATAGGAACAAGACAAAGGGATTCACTCACTTCCCTAGAGCTAAATTTAATGACCTAAAGGCTAACGGTCAGAGTCCTACTGTAGTACTCAACGCACTAAAGAAATGGCTTGGAGAGCATCCAAGTGAGGTGCCTATCGTTGGGCATTACATACAGGGATTTGACATTCCCGAATTGAAGGACGCAGCCAGAAAAGTTGGAATCAACCTAGGAAACTCACTGGAAGGTAGAACGATTGATACCTTGGAGATTTCTAGGACTATGTTTGCTAAGGGAGAAGTGACTAATCATAAGCTAGAGACCCTTCTGAGAGAGAAGGTACTCATGGATCCCCATCACATTCAGACTCACGAAGCCCTACGAGATATTGAAGACAACTACAATTTGTGGCAGCACTTCAAGAAGACGGGAATGAATGACATTGATGAGAAGATCCGAGCACTGAAGGATGGACGAGATAGTGGATATCTATCAGCTCAAGATCGAATTGATACACTTGTAAAGCATCAAGAGGAATTGCGAGATGCCGGTATAGGTCAATTTATCAATCGATCACTATTGAGTTCAGATTCTGCAGCCAGGGGTCGATTCCTTCCTCTAGGAATTCAACACCTGAGACCATTTGGTTTCTCCTTCTTTGAGGTTCCTGGTTTGGATTCAGATGGAAGGCCCAATGCTGAAGTAGCGGGTACTCCTCTCAGAACTGCTACGTCTCTACATGCTGAATTTAATGCATCAATGGTCACTCGCGCAACTCGTGCCAATCTTCTTATGGATGCCAGATCCAAAGGTCGTCCACACTCAAGTGTGTTTGAGCCATACTTCGCTACTAAGATTGCTATGAAGGTGCAGAAGACCATGCTGGATCAGATCAGATCGGATCCTCTTCGTAATACACAATTGGGAAAGGGAATAGGAGGACTGTATCCACACGTTAGTACTCTATTCTTGGATAATCAGCTCGTTGCCGATGGACAGATACTCATAAGAAAGTCATATGTTAGGAACAGTAACTTCAAGCTTTCCGTCACAAAGGATCTATGGATTTATGCTGATGATATGCCATGGGATAAAAGGACTGGTAAGTTAGATCTAGAAGCTTTCAAGAGAAGGGCACCAAAAGGCGCAGGCAGAAGAAGCATAATCGATCTCATAACTGAATTCAATCGGAAGATTCCTGCCGGGAGGATTGGTGATGGTGATATCGCTGGACTCAAGATACAAGGTAAGCATCTCCAGGATATAATTCTGTCGCCCCATGAGAACATATTGACTCATAACAAAGTCCCGGGATCTGGTGAGTACGCCGGATCACACACTGGAAAAGTTGTAAACGCGGCTTTCATTCGAAAGGGACCAGAAGGAAGAGTCGGCTTGCGAATTAGACTGTCTATGGAAGTTCCTCTAGAGACAGGAACTAAGCTGGCTGGACCACACAAGGGAACGTTCCTTGTTCTAGAGGATGCCATATTTGATCGTATTGGTGGGTCTAAATCTCTCGGAGTTCAGATGATTGCCTCTATGCAGACTCTAAGAAAGAACCCAGCATATCTTATCGACACAGTTCTAAGTAGAGCCCTGGAGAAGATCCATGCGGAACGACATGCCAATAGGGGAAAGCGAGGAACTGAGGATATATTTAACAAGAAGATGCAGAAGATTCAAAGAATCCTAAGAGCAGCAAAGCATCAGGTAGAGCTGTCAGGAGAGGCCGGAATGCATCCTCGTACTATTCTGTTTGATACAGAGAGAAAAGAAGCAGCCGGAAAGCTTCCAGGAACTAAGGGGCTTGGATGGTATGAAGCCCAGGAGATAGCTGACGTAGCAAAGATTCGTATAGAGCAAGTCGTTGGTGCCTATACGGGAATTCTAGGTAGAACGGCCCTTACTATAAATACCGCACCAAATGTCCGAGAGATGTTCCGATATTCCACCATTGGTAATATTGAGGATGTCCTGAACAGGGGGGTTAGATTTGGCCCTGAGGTGATGGATAGCATATCAGACATGATTGCTATTGATAGGCAGATGACGGATATCGCTAACTTCACCGTAGAGGATGTCAAGGCTATGCGAGGTAAGATGCGCCCTGCCATTAGTGCCATTGAGAGGTTTGCGTTTGGTAATGCAGCAGAAGTAGCTAAGAAGACCGGGATAGCTGGAGCTCTTGAGGATCTATCGATCCTGATGCTCGGTGGAATGGACGCCAGACCCGATGCTCCTATTCTAGAATACAATGGTAGAGCTAATAGGCCATGGATTCTAAGAGAAGCTATAGATGGACAGTTAACTGGACAATCAAAACATCTCACTAGTTATGCCTCTATTGAAGAAGCAATGAGCCAGGCTGGTAGTTTCAAGGTGAAGTTCCCAGGAGGAAGCACCTTCGACACTATTAGACTGGATGGAAGTAGTATGGTTCGTGAAACCATAGATCAAATATTCATACCAGGTACCCATGTACTGCGGAAGGAATTCCAGATAGGAGTTCAGGAGGATTCGTTTGGAAAGATTACCCCACGGTATGTAGATGGTAAGAAGTACTTCAATCCAGCTATCCGCGAAGTTCTGGCAGCAATTGAAGAAGGTAAGCCTAATCAAATCCAAAAGTCTATAGATAGATTAGTTGCCGTTTCCATGGAGATTGTTTGGGGTAAGAAGAACCTAATCGCTCAGGTTCAATCTGGTAATTTCGCAGGCATGCGAGCTGTAATTCAGAAGTCACTTTCAGCTGAGGCACTTGGCGCGATAGGACGAGGGAATCTAAACATTACAGAGAAGACCCTGGAGTTACTTGGTCAAGATCCAATTATGAGAATTACCAGGGAGCAATTCGCTCACTGGCATATTAAAGGTGAAAGGCCAAGTGTCAAGGCAGGACTGGATCCAAAGAAAGCCTCCGATGCTAGACTAATAAGGAAGCTGGATGCCGATTATGAGAGTAAGATCAATAAGGCTTTAGGTAAGCTGAACGAAACCAGAAGGGGGCTTCGCGGAGAAGTACTTTCTGAGTTTATGACACTATCACTCAGAGATCCTATATATTCTACTGCAAGCGCAACTCAATTGGTTAGGACTCAGGTTATGAGTAAGGCTGCTCAGAAGGCTCTAGGAATGAGTGATTTCACCATGCAAGTAAGTGATATTTTAGCTCACATGGTGAAAGGCGATATCGATGGCGACACCATGGGATTGGTTTATGTCCAAAAGAATAGAGCAGCATTTGATCAATACATGGCCGAGAGTAAGAAATGGGGAGGCAGCATATTCACTGCTAGACTTGAGTTAGCAGAAAACATCTCAATAGAGGGGAAGAGAAAGCAATACCAAGGCGTATCTATACTTGAATTGCAAAGAGAACTGGAGCTTGAACCGGGCAAGAGGATCAAGAGAGTAGCACTTAGGAAAATAGGGAAGGCCCTAAAGTGGTACTACACTGAGAGGGCAACTCGATTCAGTGATGTAAATGCTGATGTATATACTGCTGGAGAGGAAATTAAAGACTCAGCTAAGATTAAGAGATTAACTGGAATTGCTAAGAATATGGAGTTCATTCAGTATGGTCTGATAGAGCAAGAGAAATCTAGTATTCGTTGGTTAAAGAGTCTGAAGGGATTAGAGGTATCTGCCAACAGGGCATTTGCAATCCTTGCTTCTAGTGAGCTGGCTAAGGGAGCGGAGAAGCTAACAACCCCAGAAGGTTGGGTAACCATGCAGAAGCTTAAGATGGCTGTGAAGTTTGCTAAAGGTGAAGGAGCCGCTGCTGATATATCAGATCAGTTGGGAGAGATGTTGATCCAGAATAGAATCTCCTCGAAGCATCAGTTCTATCAGAAACTTCCAGGTGAAATGCAGAGGACAATTCTCAACCTAGATGAACCTGCAAATATGCAAAAGTTCAAGTCAGGAAGATATGATGCACTCATTGAAGCACAGGCAGAAGCCCTTGCGAATGCTGAAATGTCAGCAGAAGAAAAGGCATTCAGGATTGGGCAGATTAAAGGTCACATCGAGGCACTCAGGACAACTCAGGAAGTACAAAGAGCACTAGTACAGATTAATGAAATCATGCCAGGAGCTGGAGAAAGAACTGATCCCATGTGGAAAGCAGCTCACACCACTCAGCCCGTAAGTGCCTCACCAAGGCATGTCGCTGATCTTCTTGCGGTTCTTGAGGCGCAAAACCAAAGTAGAATTAATGCTATCACTGGAGGATTGTCTGAGGGGGTTTTCAACAGAGAACTGGACGCAGGATACTATCGTGACAAGCTAAGGGAGGTAGCAGACCGTGCCAATAAGAGACCATTCCCGGTGGAGTCAAAGGCAGAGCTTATGTCTAGGAACTTCGGAGAAGCCACTGCTACTGGTATCAGGAGAGCAGGACTGGCAGCCCTGGTTTTAGGAGGTTTGTATGGTATGATTAACTTCTTCAGGCCCAACCAGATGGGGACTTTGGGTGAGATGCCAGGAGAGGGAGGAGAAGTCTACGATTTTGGAATGACGAGAGACCAGCTACCACGGCATATACCTCTTAGTGTTCCTATGTATACCTGGAAGTCACCAGTGAGACTCATGACAGAGCACCCAGTCAGATCAGAGAAGATGAGAAGAGTGGAGAGTGCCACATATGGGGTCATTGGTCCACGCAGCAGGGGACCACATGAAGGAAGAACCGCTAGAGTCAACGTGAACTACCACAGTGGTCGAATCAATAACCCCCAGCTCAAGGTATTCTTGGATGAGATAAGAGGAGGATTCTAATGTCAGTAATGAGAGTTAGAGTCGACATCAAGGATGTCGATCCTAACACCAACGTCAGTGAACTTGCAAGAAGGATTGGAGAGCTCGTGCGCAGTCTAACAGGAACAGAAGTCTCTGTAGATATCAGAGACACTGACCCTAGGCCTAACATTACAGATTCAAGGAGAGGGTAATGGCTAATACTTATACCAACGCCGAAGTACATGGATACATAACTCTTCTGTTGCTGTTTGAGAGACTTAGGTCTAACTTCATTATACAAAAGCTTCAAGAGGTTCCTAGGAAGCCTAGCATAGGCAATCCACCTCCGCCTAGTACAAACACAAGAACTGAACGAGATATCATCAACATAAATCCAGTTACTCCGCGCGACAAAGCCAAAGCTGAAGCGGTGAAGACTAGGAGAGAACTTCGGGAGAAGTTGAGGCGGGCACTTCTTGCTCACCCTGAGATTACTGTGGGTAAGGATGTAAATGTTATCCTTCGGGATATTGATCTTTCTATAGAGATCCTACAGGAGTTAATAGAAGAAGGGGCCAAGCAACTTGAAGCAGCAAAGCCAAAGATCCCCAACATAGAAAGAGATCTCCCCATAGATTTCATAGATATTGACGAGTCCGATATATCTACTAGAGACGAACAATTCATTACTGGTGGCTTTGAAGCGACTCCTGCCGGTGAGACTCGATTGGGTGATATTGTACTGAGCATTCCACCTGAGCAAATATCCATCATAGATACAAATGCTATCAATGCTATCCCTATAGTTCGTGGTATGGGATCTATAAAGATGAGATCTGGACAGGGACAGCTGCGTCTTGAGATGACTATAGAAATTAAGAGCATCGAGGATTTCAATAATCAAATACGACCGCTGGTCGCTCAGATAAGAAGAACACCATGGTTCCCTGTTGATAACTGGCATATCAAGAGGATCTTCCTACCGGTAGATCCATTCGTTGAGCCTAATATTGAATCCGATCTGGGTGTCCCACCTGAAACAACTAACATTGCTAATATCATCAACATAGATCCAGTGACTGGATCAAACGTTGGAGGGATACTGAAAGGAAATATCAACACAGATCCCGTGACGGGAGCAAATGTTGGAGGCACTGCTGCTGCACTAAAAGCTAATGCTAAGATACCTCTAGATCCTGATGCTCCATCTGAAACATCAAGTAGAGAAGCACAAGAGATCACAACTAAGAAGGCCCCATTTGATCCCGTAGATGAGCCTCTATTCATGGTTGTTCATGATATCTCTATTGCTACGAATCCCGGGAACCCCGGATATTTCTATGTTGCTCTTGTGGCTAGTGTGTTCAATCACACTCCGTTCCTTTCTGAAATTCGATACCTCGTTGATGATTCCGATGTGGTTAGTACTATCAATGCCACTTTAGAAGTGAAAAAGGCAGCCAAGTACACCGTAGATATCAGAAATCAATCTGGACGCGCAGCAATAGGAACAAATCGCTACAAGGTTCACACCACTAGAGACATCAGGAAGAGCAAGGTCTACAAGAAGTGGTACCAGGGACTTCTAGAAGAGTATAGAGGAATCGAAGGTGCAACTGCTCCACCTGGAGCTCCCCCAAAGATATACACGGGTGCTCCATATGACACAGGTGGAGTCCTAAGTATGGGGCGCTTGACTGCGGATCAAGCTCAAGATGTGTTACTTCGTGGATGGGTTGACAAGAGAACATTCATGGATATATTCAATGAGCGTCTAGGTGAGATAGAGAAAGTGCGAGCACAGTTGGATGCATTCCATACTTATGGACCTAAGCCCAGAGGTGCTAATCTATTGAAGCTAGGATGGGAGGCAGTTGTTGATGTTCTCTATATGCTGAGTAGTGCATATACTGATGTTCATTCTCTGCTTACGAAGTTCGATGATCCAAAGATTGAAGCGGGTACCATCTTTGTAAGGAATCCTCATACTCAGGCATTCATGCCTATTGATAATTACCTAGACGACGTAAGTGAGGATGATAAATCTGAAAAGATCATAGAGACCATGGAGGCTATGATTGCCTACAAGTATCAGAAGGGAAGGATGGCACTTCTCAGGCCACTCACTGCCTTTGATGTTCTTATCCGTAATGATAACAGGACAACCATCACTGGCATGACTACCAGCATGTCAACTAATGTTGTTCCACTGACTCTGACTGGGCAGATATACCCAACATATCAGCACCTTGGGGTGGGTGAATTTTCAACAACAATGAATATCCAGACCACGGACTATGAGCTGATAAGGAAGATTCGCTTCCTAAACCTACTTCTAAACCGAACACACGTCAGACATCAGGGTGATCTTAGAGAACAAAAGGACATAGCTCTAGCTAGGAAGTTCTTCTTCAGGGACTTCTCCATTGAAATTCTATCGGCGGAGGCGGATAGGACCAATCTTATGCAATCTCTGGGAATCAGAAAGGTAGTTATTCCTCAAGTAACCTACTCGACTGTTAAGGGACAGCCAGGGTTATTCTCCATTACTATGCAGTTGGCTCAGAATGATCTAGACATCATCCAGCAAGAGAACATCTTCTCGACCACGGGAATAGGTGAAGATGTTGTAGAGGATGTGGCTAGACATCTTATGGAGACCAACATAAATGATTTGAATGATCCATGGGCTGGCTTAGCTCAGAAGTTCCAGCAGTGGAAAGAGTTCATGATAGAGCAAGATGCGGCACTTAATGAGTCTGTGATAAAGGTGGATGGAGGAATGACATTACCATATGATCAAACTCCAATTGGTCAGTTTCTTAAGGGCACATCTAAGTTTCTTCGGGGCGCAGTGCAGCCCTCTCCTGCTGTTGGTGTAGGGACTGCTGCATTATTGGGCGGCTCATTGGTTGTTGGGGCATTTACTGGTCCACTGCTGCCTATCTTAGCTGCTATAGGATCTATCACTGCTCTCGGTGTCTCTTGGCTTTTCAATAATATAGCAGGTTCCGTTGAGGCTTATGCTTTAAGTGGTGAGCTTCGTGGATATTTATCCCGATTGGAACTCATCCCTCTACTTGATAGACCGGACATACTGAAGAAGATATCGGATGCCATATCCGATGATTCTAACTTCTATAATTCATGCTATCCTGATCTACAGCTGCCGCCATTTGTTCCACCCGAAGTAGGAAACCAGAACTCGTCTATAAATACACCTGCGGATTTCTATGTGGCTAGACGTGAGATCATAGATGGAAATATTCTAGACCTAGCTCTCAGGGAGCATCAGACTATGGGTAATTTCGTGGATACTGTTGCTAGCATGAACGAGATTAACACTTATGGTCAAGCAACTAGACCCATCGATCCAAAACTAGAAAGAGAGCATCAGCTACGAAGACAACTGATAGAACTTCAGGTTATTGAGGGGCTACTAGTTAAGGTTGATGCGCAGATAGCTGATCTGAAGAAGTTCGCTGTAGCTAACGGCAGGACCGTTGCAGGTAGTTGGTATCTAGCAGAGCTTAGAAATATGGAAGATCAGAAAGAACAGCTGACTCGAAGAATTAAATCAAGGACATATCCACAGGGTAAATCGCGTATAGTTCTTGATACCGACCATCTAGCTCGAATTGAAGAAACGGAAGCGCAGATGTATACATGGGGCGCCACCGCTTTTGAATGGCAGGAGACTGCCGATAAGGTTCTCAGTAAGACACTCAATGACATACTACGGACCAAGGTAGATGATGTTACCTTATCTATGGCTAGAGCTCATCCAACTTTCAAGGTTTTCTTCATAGAAGAAGATGACGAGAGATTCCTTTCTTTCAACGATGTGTATGGATACAATGCTATCCAATCTATAGATGTGGTAGCCAGTAGAAAGAGTGCATCTAGAACTGCGGTTATCAGGATGTCTAATTTGACAGGCATATTAACCGATCCACTCTCTCAGCTTGACACCGAAGCAACGACAACTCCTGCGTCCCTTGTGAAATCTGCCGCTAATATTGTTGGAGATCAACTACTACAGGATACCACAAGTGAGCAGATCGTTAAGGGATTGATGATTAGAGAAGGGATGCGAATAATTGTCAGAATGGGATACAGTAATAACCCCAATGATTTGCACACTGTCTTTGATGGGGGTGTTGTAAGTGTTAGTCCAGGTGATCAGATAGAAATTGTAGCGCAATCCTGGGCAGCCGAGATGAACAATCTCATAGGAATGGAAGGTAAGGATGGAGAGAGAATCAGCTACGGTCTAGATGAGTTGGGACGAGATACACTATCTAAGTTGTTTCAATTCTCTCATCCAGCAGCTAGGAACTTGGGTTGGACACAGGATGTGGGGTTTGCGGATGTGGCTAGGCGAATATTCCAGAAGGTTGGTGATCTTAGTAGATTTGGAAGAAGAAGCTTCTTCAAACATCCTGTTGATTTTCAGCCCATAACTAATTCGGATAGGGTGAGTAGTGATATTCTACAGAGTTTAGCGGGAATTGGCACTCTGGGTGCTACCCAGATGAATAAGAAATTGGTCAGTCGAATATTCAACTACTTCAAAAATCCAAAGGATGATAATATATGGATCAACTGGGACAGAGCTCTTCCTTGGTATGCTGGTCAGAATAGAGAAGTTGGGCACCATTTCTTCAATTGGTTCATATATAAGCAGACCGGATTTGATGCTATGCAGGAGCTGTTGATCTTCTTTCCTGATCATGTATTTATGGAGCTACCATACAATGAGAGCAATCTCAAGATGCAAAGACCAACCCTATATGTTGGTCCAAGAGATGGATTGTATCTTGCTGAAGATATTGATCCGGTAACTAATCCTGAATTGGCTGCAAATGCAGAGAAATGGATAAAATGGAAATCTCAGGATCTAGCTAGACAACAAATGGGAGGTCGAAGTGGACTACCGACTATACCACCTCCTAAGACATCATATCCCTCTCAGCAGGGTCAGGTATACATACCGGGCTTTGAGAAAACCAAACTAGATGAAAGATTCCGATCTGATACTCCCGACCAGACCGATTTCAATCACGGAGATTCTGGTACTGTATTTCAAGATGATGACCTAATACTTATGCCATTCATTCAGGATGATCCACTGTTTGATGAGGATAACATTGGATATCCTAGTGTATTCCCCGTAGATGGCCCTAGGGACATTAGATCACACTTCACTAGAAATATAAGACAAGATGTAGATACTGGAAGAACTCATGATGGAGTTGATTTAGCAGTACCGATAGGGACAGCAGTTAAGAGTTCTATCTATGGAACGACTTCATGGCATATTGATCAAAGTAAGAATGGAGGATTTGGAATATACATGAAGGTCACTTCTCTTGATCAGAAGGTCGTGACGATCTATGGGCATTTGAGTGAGAGGATAATTCCAAATAATACCACCGTTATGCCTGGTGATGTTATTGCTTTGTCTGGTAACAGTGGACACAGTACGGGTCCACATCTTCACTATGGAGTTCTAATCAATGGTGTACCCATGGACCCCATAAAGGAAATCCATGATAACAAGCAACTTCAGGGTGGTGTTGGTGCAGCAATACAGAACAGGGGGAAGCGTGGATTTTCTGTTGATCCTCAGAAGATAAAGTCGGAAGCTAAAAGTCTGGAGATTGATGGAATAACAAAGCAACTACCTAAGCGTCAATATGATGCTATTCCTGGCTATGAGTCGATGCTCAGAGGAGAATCTAGGGAATTTAGACCTAAGAATCCTGATGATCTATGGGGAAGGCCTGGGTTCAAGCGAGTAACTAGATCCCACTTCTTGGATAGCTATCATCACATTCTGGATAACCAGATAAAGGCTAGCAGTCAGAATATGTGGAATAGGGTTATTCTTGAATACCCAGGGTTGGGCCCAACCCCATTCAGAGAATTTGAATTTGGTCCTATTCGTAGACTTGAAGAAGAGAATCAGGGCGCTTTTCGGGGGCAAACTAGTGCGTTTCTTGGAGCGGAGAATCCAGCTAATCTCGGTGATCTTCTATTCGGCGGTCCACATCAACTACAGGACATAAATCAATTTGATCTTTGGTTAGATGAAGGAATGGATTCGGGTAGTGTTAGAGCACTTCATACATTTCAGAAGAATATAGATCCACTACCATGGGAGACTTTGCACAGCATAAAGAACAGTAGCGATCCTCTTGCTCTTCCTATCTACTACAGAGTGGCCAATAGCATACTTGCTAATGGAATGAGAGAGATGTACACGGGCTCACTTACGGTGCTGTTAGATCCAACCATTGGACCATGGGATCGCATCTATCTGTATGACTACGCTAATGAGATGTTTGGAGCCATGGGAGTCGAGGAAGTTCATCATCACATAGATTTGGAAACGGGAGCTACTACTACGATTGTTCCAGATTTGATCGTGGAGCAGCAGAACATGCCAGCCATTCTTGGAGATAACTGGTATCATGGACTCTACGGAGTTGGTGTGGCTGGGTCTCTATTAGCGGTTGGTACTGGCGCTATGCTTGGTGCTCAGGCAGCGGGCCCTGTAGGTGCAGCTATCGGAGGAGCTGTTGGTTTGGTATCAGCTGAGAAACTCACCAGATCTATATGGTTCAAGCTAGGAGGAAGACTTCTAGGACGAGAAGCTGCCCTAGCGTTTACGGGGCTATGGCATAGAGGAGTTCCGTATGTGGCTGGTATGGAAGGAGTTAGACGAGAGACCACATTTACGGTCATTCAAAATGCCATCCTTAGTGTAGCTGATATTGGACACACGCTGTCTCCACACGGAGATATGCAAGAGGCCGTTGATGTAGGAATCAATTAGGAGGAAACGTGGGTACTACTAGAGATGTAATACGGAAAGAGATAGATCAGAAGCTACTATCAGCTGAGGGGCAACACATTATAGAGTTTCTTCCTCTGGATGAGAGGAAGGGCACCGATATGTATTTCAAAGGACCACCCGAGATGGTGTATGTTCAGCTTCCAAGTGGAGCATCTATGAGGATAGGACTGATAGAGACGGGCATACTTAGCAATGAGATGCTGATCAATCCCAGCAACTTTAGAATCAAGGTGGATGGTCCCTACTATAAGCTACCCCGAGACCAAAGAGAGATCGTGACCTATGGTGAACTTGTCAAAGTAGAGGACACTGTTAAGTCCAAGAAGGATATGGAGCCCATAATCTCTAATCCAATAATGGGGCACTTTGATGCATCTCAGATTGTGAAGAGTATAGAGATAGGGAACAGCTCAATCAAAGTAGGAGAAAAGGGCGATATTCAGCTGATGTCTAAAGGAGAGGTCATCAAGACTTTCACGGATATTGTAGAGATCACCAAGAAGCCAGAGGATACCACTGTCATGTTTGGAGGAGACAAGAAGACGCTATTCAAGAATAGCTTCCTAGGAGAGATACTTCCTAAGTCTTTCTTCCCTCCTATGAACACGCCCAACTGGTTGATCAATTCAGAGATATTCGAAAGAGCATCAACCATATTAAACGAAGCCATAAACATAGCTGAGGCCCTAAAGGCCACTCTAAAATAAAGGGAGACAAGTAGATGCCTAATCTATTTCCTAGAGAGACTGACATTCTAATGACGCTAGATGGTGATCTAGCTGTCGGAGGAGATGGAGATTTCGAATTGACCAGAGGATTTGACTGGATGGCAAGAGAAGTCAACAAGATCGTTAGGACCATCAATCCTCAGTGGAGGCACCATCCAACCATTGGCGCTAATGTAGAGAGCTTCATAGGAGAGAATAACACCAGGGAGACAGCCTCGGCACTGAGGCAGGAGATCCTGGATGCTATAAGCCGATCCACACTGTTGAGAGATGGACAAAGTATTGATGTGATTGTTGTTCCTCTATCGATGGAGTCTGTATCAGTTTACGTCAATTTTGAAGCGCCTGGAATCAGCAGGGAACTAACCAAACTGGTAGTAGACTATCGAAGTGGAATAGCCATCGATATTCCAGATGAGACCTTCCGGAATAAGCCTGAGCCCCTTCCTGGGACACGAGAGACTGAGAATAAGTACCTAAAGAGAATCACAGAATCCTCTAACTAGTTGAAGAATCTTGAATTGGGGAAGGTGTGAATGATACAATGTCAGGGTGGTATATGCTGATTACTAATACATGAGGAGCTCCCTAAATGGCTATCTTCATTAAGGATCCCAACCAGATCCTAGCTGAGGCTAGAAAACGCCTGATTGAAAATACAGATGTAACAAATCAAAGTCCTGGAGGAACCGCCAGGGCTATTCTTGAGGTCGTGGCTGGAAGTCAGGGCAAGCAGTACTCTGATTTGTCCTTCAATCTCAATCAAGCATTTGTATCCAGAGCTATCGGGGAGAACCTAGATCTTATAGGTGTGCTTCTCAATATCCTCAGAGGTGACACGTCTCGGGCTATAGATAACACATTCAAGAACTTCAAGTTCCAGATTGATCCAGCTACTCAGTTCAGTGGATCAGATATCGCAGGTATTGTCAATACTTGGCTAACTCAACAGGGAAGAACTAGTGCCTTGGTGACTGCCAATACCTTCACCATTCCTGCTGGAACAACCATTAATAATAGAGCTGGTGCTCCCTATGTGACTATTGAAGATGCTGTATTTGGAGCATCTGATACTGAGGTGTTTGTGCCGGTTATGTCTACTGTGACTGGAGCCATTGGTAATGTTGGGCCCGGTTCTCTGACTACTCACACTCTAGCTTCAGATCATATAGAATTTGGTGTCGTTCAGAACATCTTACTTTCTGACAATCTTCTTCCTATATCCAATGGACGAAACGTGGAAGATGATGATAGTTATCGCTTCAGAATTATCAATGAAGCACTGGCTAGTCGTAAAGCCAACATTACCGCAATTAGATTGGCCGCCCTCAGCGTTCCGGGAGTTGCAGATGTCGTAATCAGGAACTTCTCAAGAGGAGTCGGCACATTCTCTGTGTTTGTTCTTTCTACTGATCCAATTGTATCTACAGGTACATTGAATGCAGTCAAGGCCGTGATATCAGATGCAGCCGCTGCTGGAATAAGGGCTGAAGCCCTGGCCCCTATATATAGAGGGCTAGAGATGACAGTGAGCTTGGAATTCTTCCCTGATATTGGACAGGTACAGAGAGATAATCTAAAGGCCTCTGCCAAGAGAGCAGTTATCGACTATGTGAACAATATTGATATGGGATCAGGGTTCATAGTTAACAGGGCCATTCAGGTCGTACTAGATCTGACTGATCAAATCAAAGATGCACATGTAGTGGGTATGGTTATTGGTGAGTTCAACGTTGATACGGGAGTCAACGAGAGAAGATTCCCAATACATACAATCAATCAAAACCTATTCTGGGATGAGAAGTTCTTCACAAATGCTGAGATGATAAAGACCTGCTAATAGAGTGATGATGAAGGAAATAACAGAATGCCGAATGGTAATGTAAGGAATGGGGGATTCAAAGTATTAGTTAGCATTCTGATCCTGCTTGTTGTTGGTGGTCTGGGGTTTGTCTCCATCAAGGCAGTCAACAGTGCCAGTGATGCAGAAGTGGAAGCTGTGGAGGTCAGAGTCACAGCTGTTGAATCCAATCAGCAGCTCATCCTCTACAGACTTGATGAAATTAAAGAACTGATTAAAGAGACGCAGTAGCCTAGGAGACCTAATGTCCCCAATTCCCACCGAGAACATATATGCTTTACAGACGCCCGTACTATAACGCAGACCTGACAGCCGAGGCCTTGGAGGTGCTTCCTCCTTGGATGAAGATGAGAATCAACAAGGCATCTGTCGGATGGCAATACATGAATGCTCTCTTTGGTGTTGAGGCGCAGCTCATGGACGAGGCTCTTGAAGTTGCGAAAGACAATCAGTACCTACCTACTGGTAACATTTTTGAACCCGCTAACATCTTCAAGATTCGCCATGACATCGCTCAGGCTCCTTTGGGGAGTAATGTGTCCGCTGTGGCCTCTGGAAACATCACACTAATTGAAGCTGACGACCTGTATACCTTCTTTGAAGCAGCACCCACTCGATTAACAACGGGAGTCATAACCACCTTTCCAACGCTTAGTGATACGATACTAGGAGCCACCCTGGTGGTTGACTATGATCCATCCGGAGCGTGGTTGATGCGTGATGGTAATAACCATCTGGCCTACATCATCAATCGGGACATAAGTACTGCAAATTACAGCAAGGACCAGACCATTGTTTTCAATGAAGATTTGAAGTTGATATACACATACAACTTTGGTAGGACCTCACAGGGATGGGAGATAACGGGAACGGATGAAATATTGAACTTCTCTTCGGGTAGTTACACTCTCCAACATACACCCATAGAGGAGAGCCTTCAGATTTTGGATATTCTTAATCTGGACCCATCGGGAAATGCCACTCTCGTGAGTCCTTTGATCTATACACTTGTGAATGATCGTATAGAGCAAAGTGAATACAGTCAGACGAACATTGTTCCTTCTGGGTGGAAGAGTTCATACATTGTAGAGTATGACCATTTAATCGCTGATAGAATGGGCCCAATCACCACCACTGAGACTTATTGGGATGTGCAGAGATGGAACCAGGTTCCGGTTATAGCAACCGTAACAGTTGATAATGATTTGGGAGTGTCGGTTCCATTTTCTACCTCGGTGAGTGAAGATCCTATAGATACCGTAGCACTTAGAGTGAGACCAGATCTATGGAGACCAGGAGCTACCGGATGGGTTGAATTCTCATACTCGGCATCTTCTTCTGGAATCTGGGCTTCGGATCTTGTGGAATTCACAACCACACCTGGAGATGATCCTAACTTTGTCTTCCTAGATCCCATGTTTGCTGTGAGGGTCATAGATGATGTAACGACTGTTGATCGAGGAACATATAATGTCAGGGCGTCAGGTGCTAACAATCGACAGATATTTATTGATCCCATCGGAAGTGGATTGACCAATCTGGATGTCATTGTGAAGTACAAGGCCGCTGCTGAAATTCCAGCATCATCCGTGCAGGCGGTGTCATCAGCGGATGTGAATCTGGACAAATACCCCAAGGACATCTTCATCACAGATGGCATCATAAGTCCATATACTATCATTCCAATAACTAGCACCTCAGGGGTGATCGACGATGCACTGGCATCAGCCGACGAGATACAATTTACTGTACACACTTGGCAAGATTATGATGGAGTGGCATACAATCCAAATGGAGAGGACGTTTGGTTCATAGATAATAACAACCAGCAAGTCCATATCTATGACGCTCAGCCATTGGTGTTGCGAGAGAGAAGAGATCTATATGGAAGTAGTGGGGCTAGGGTGACAGTGAATCCTACAGGGACAACCACCACATATCCATTTGATAGCAAAGATCTAGATACAAACAGGACAGCAGGAGCAGCGGTGATTAAGGGAGACTTCCTCTTTGTTGTCGATGGTACTAATCTCCACATCATGAATGTGTTTGATCAAGAGATGAACATTGTGGATACATTTACAGTACCAGCTAACATAGAAGATCTTGCGATTAACACCAATGGGAATCTATTAGCAGCGATTGGTAGTGGACTAACTGAACTAGAGCTACATCATGATTACTTCATGGTTGACAATGCTAAGGGCATCACATACTATAGAGAGAACTATGGATTCGTAGATGTCAGTGGAGTGAGAGATGTCTAGACGAATACAAACTCCCCATCCAATATTCAACAACTTTGATGAACTGGGCCTTCTGTCGGGTCTCGATAGAGACCCAGGGGAAAGCAACTTTGATTTCAAGCAGAGGCTGGCGGATTTCTGGAAGGAGGATCCCAGCTCAACTCACCAGGGGTTGGTGGGTGCCCTCTCTGTGGAGTTGGGACTAGATCCCTACAATACCATAGACAAGAACTTCTTCTGGTTGGAGCACGTTCCAGTGACCCCATCGGGAGTCACTGTATTTGTGGATGCTGTAGCTCAAGAGCCACAACTCGTGAACTATGTAGATCTACCCAGCGGATGGCCAGACGTAGGGGTGAGTGAGCAATACTCAACTGCGGCATCTGGATGGATACTCTGGCAGGATGTCAGAGGTGATTACACTCAACTGCTAGAATTTGTCAATGCGCCAGCTGGAGATTTCGTCACGGTTGAGTATACCTACGAAGAAAACGAGAAGCTATACACCCGACTGGAGGGAGATGAGGACCTGGAAACTCAGGATCCCATCTATGGACTGGATGGTCACTGGAAAGTCTACAAGGCTGCAGTGCCCGATGCTAGCTCTCAGGTGGTTGTAAACTTCCTGAACGACCCAGATTACCTCTTTGATACTTCCAATGGCTTAGTGAACTCCCTAGGACTTCCTACGGCCCTCCTGAAGAGGATCGTTGGACTGATTCAGAGGGCATCTCCCATATCTTGGGGTAGATTCGTATGGGATGAGGCATATTTCCAGGAGGATCCAGAATCCATAGAGACACTACCGTCTCTCTTTGATGCTGGCACCAGTGGATATATCTCAGAGACCGAGAATCCTGACTTCCAATCTGGAGTCGGAGGCGACAGCCAGCTCATGATTATTGAGGTCGTGGAGGCAATAGATGCTTCAATTCAAGTAGAACTACATCCCACAGGAGCCATTTTCTAATGTCGAATTTCAATACACCAAAATGGGATCCAATTGTCGAGCCAGGCTATGTGTATATCAGTGTGGATGAGTACTATTTGTATGTTGACAAGGTAGTAGAGGAGGGCTTAGCTGCTGGAGCGGGAGGAGTATTTACACTTCCAGGACAAAAGTGGTTAGCTAAGTATCCAGTGCCTGCTCCGGTTGTAGTGACGGACTACATAGAGGGATCAGGCCTCACTGGTCCCATTGCATCGGGAACTCCCTTTGCTAAGACATATGAGCCACCTCTTGGTGACGACAACATTGAGAGAACACCTAGACGATATCGACGCAGATATGATCTGACGGGATTCAAGGATCAGATCCTGACACCAACGGGCCACATACCATACGTCTTCACGTTAGAAGACCATGAGTACTCTATGACATACACGGGGCCAGACTCCAGTGGTTTCTACACTGCAGTTCTAGCCATCAATCCATCGGGTGCTAGGATAGTGGTTGAGTACGAGAATCCATTCGCTACTGGACTGTTTAAGGTTCCGGATCTAGATATGAATCCAGTTCATTCAGCTAATGTTGGGAACAAATTCATAGTTGTCACGGATCTCGATCCCTCGGGTGAGGTCTTGATCATAGAGAGAAGAGACACCGCTAATCTACCGGGTGCTGAAGATATCGTATACTTTGATTTGTATCTTGAGACTGAATTTGGAGCTCCGGTGCAGAATGTGCCAGTATACTTCCAAGCTAGTCCTACGGGCCTTTCTGGATTCACGTTTGGATTAATCGAACCATCAGGTGGAGCGGTATCAGAGACTATAACTCAATGGGATGGATCAGCAACTGGAGCATATTTCCTACCAGCGGATCTGACACTCTTCCCAAGTAGTGGAGTAGTGATAACGGCGTGGCATGCAGAGGCCACTGGAACAATTGCAATAGAAGTAGGCATGGAGAGATAACATGGAACTACCATACAATAAAACTCCTCACTTTGACGTTACCCGAGAGGTTGCGGGTAGACATGCGTCATTGTCCGCATATATGCGGACAACTCCGGTGCCAGGAAACACTATTGACTTTGTTAATAGAGCCAGGGAGATACCAGAGAATACCGATACAGATTTTGAATGGAGAGAGTTTCAGGTTGATATAGCATCGGGAACCTTTCAGATAGATTTGATGGGTGATGGATATGGTGAGCTTGGTCCTACAGATGAAGACATCATGCCAATATTTGGAGCGGACAGAGATTTCGCCCTTGTCAACTTCCCAATTTCGTACAATCTGGGTAATCTACATATGACCCTTAGTGAGTTTGTTTTCACTGCGAATGCAACCGTGACCATTAAGAATATCATCCTAAGAGGCCTAAAGAATACATCCTATTCTTGGTCTGTTGGATCCAGACCAGTCATGTACTATAGGGTGTACATGGGTGTGGTTGTTACAGAACTTGCATCTATTTCAGGAACAGACGACGCTATATATCCATGGCCAGGAGGAACGTCTTCAAATACCGTCACGCTAGTGAGTACTGGGGAAATAGTCATTGATGGATCGGTTCCATCTAGCGAAACGTATCGTATAAATATTCCAATCAATGATTTTCCTGTTACCAGTAGTACCAAGTATGCTATCTACTTTGTTCCAGTTGGAGTAGCTGGCGCTTTGGGTATGGATATAAATGTAACCACACGAAATGACGCCGGTGGACAAGTCGATTTGCATAGTAATGCAGTTAGGATGACTGTTAGAAATGAAGCAGAAGCCACTGGAATACTACAAGATCCACAGGCCGGAACAGCTGTTCAGCATAATCACTATCCTGATATTGTTATGCTAGCTGGAATTGAGGGTGTTCATTCCATTCAATTTGATGTGGATGGGAATGCTCTAGACATCATCAAAGATGGTGGTTTGGATCCCAATCAAATTCTCATAGCTGGAGCTGCCAATCGCACAGAGGGCGGTGTGGCTGTTCCGCTTCCTTATGCTCATGATCTCAAGTACGATAACTTCTCTGCGATTGCAAAGGTTGATCCAAGATCCACTGTTAATTTCTTATCCGATGATGGAAGAACTATACCGGAGATTGAATACAAGATAGTATCTAACAGTGATAGTTCTCGGGAAGATAATCTAGATGCATACAAAACAACCATATTCATGGCAGAGGAAGTAACAAATAGTAGTGTCTTAACCAAGGCTAAGTATACTAGGATATTAGATGGCGAGACTCAAGTCAACTTCAAGGACATAGTGGATCCTAAGTTTGTAGCCAAGAAGGGAGTTGACTACTTCTTCTTCATTTCTCCTGCTTTCAATACCAAGGTCATAGTTTTTGCTAGTGATGGATCATTAGGAGACGTTGGTGATAACGACTCAGTGTGGATAAAGAAGACCCCCATCAATGCTATCAATGCGCTGCCACCTATAGGATCACCTAGAAGCTCATGGAAGCCTAGAATTTCACTTGGTTCATTTCTGCAATGTCAAGTTAAGACGCAATATGGATACAAAGACATAGAATATGCGATTCCAGATGTTAGTGGATATCCAGTGGCTGTGAATTGGGCCCAGGGATTTGGGAATCCTGCCGCTTCTGGTAATCCCTTCTTATCCAAAGCTACAAGAGAACCAGTATACGTAATAGATCGATACACTCTAGAACTTCCACGTTCTGATATCTATTTCTGGGATGGTAACTGGGCATCTGGTCATGCCGGGGGCAACTGGACAGAGGGAGTAGATTCATATCCAGCATACGATGTTCCTAATCTCATTGATTCTCCCGTAGTTGTTGGGGATTCATCTGAAGCAAAGTGGTCACATGGAATCAACATATATCTTCGTCCTGATATCTTGATGGATAACACTAACATCTATGGATGGAATCAGAAGAATGGAGTGCTGAAACTAAGAAGACCGGTGGATGAGTTAGAGCCCATAGCTGCCACGTATCTTTACGAACAGAAGGAAGTGGAGATCGATGTGGATATGAATCCAACCATTGGGCACCCTAACGGTGATCGCGTGGGAGACACAGTGCGTGTTGTTCTGAAGCCCTTCTGGGATACATATGCTTCAGATACGGGAGATGCTACAGCATCGGGAATATACAATCGTAGATTGGCATGGCATTGGCTGTCTGATAATGACACCGGAGAATACATCTATGATTTTCCTGAGTCTAGCGGAACCGCTGGGCATCATTTTTCTGATGGAGGACTCATAGGTCTTCCAGAGCATACCATCATACTTGGTGACTACTCTATAGGACAGAGTACCCCATTTGAGGCTAATCTCATTGATACTAGGGTTAGGGGTGGAGGAATAAAGGAAGATGATTGGTTTACCGGTAGAAGGCAGATGCAGAATCTTGGATTCTGGACATCGCCGCATGCAAGGAGAGGCATTTCAACTGAGAGTGAATACTATTGGGACATTGGTCATCTAGATGGTGAACCATATCAGGCTGATGGAAGTCTCATTATATCTATACCATCCACAACTATGTCATCCATCCAGACACGAATAGTTGATGATGGAGTAGGGGAAACTAAGATAACACCAGAGGACAAGATAACGGTCGATGCGGTCTTTGATGCTAGTGGTAACTATGACCTTGAGGTCATACTAGCAGGAGTTGGAGAGAGCCATCGCAAGATAGCCATGAAGCAATACGTTGGATTGAGAGAGATAGCATCTGAAATGGCAATAGAGGAAATACGAGAGAAGATCGATAAGCATGTGGCATTGGGTGAATTCTATGTGTTAGTTGATGAAAGTGGGGAAACGTTGGATGATGCAAACACCATAAGCAATGCAGTTAGTCGACTAAAGCAGAGAAGAAGTATAGGGGGAGGAGTCGAAGTTGGAGGAGATCCATCTCGTGAAATATCTACAGCAACCAGGATAGCATTCCCGAATCCTGTGAAAAATACTAGAGTGAGGGGTCTGTAATGGAACGATATCTTCCTAAATTCTCCAGTTCTATACCAGACAGTCAGAGAATAGAGTTCCTGCGAGCTATACAGAATCGTATAGAAAGAGGTGAGCTCTCTCAGAGCGATGTTGATCTACGTAGAATAAATATTGATGTCAACACATCTAATCTTCCGATGACGGTGGTGCCTGATCTAGAAGACAAGATGAAGTCGATAGTCTACAATGAATTCATGCAGAGCATCTTTGTGGATCTTCGATCCGTATATAGGGAGAGCAACATCTCCTCATTTGCAATATCAAAGAATGAAATGATCAACAAGGATCTAGTGGCAATCATTCGTGGACGACTTGATCGAATAACAGCTAGGATCAATGGAATTAATGCCATGGCGGAGGAGAGATTGACCTCTGCTCGATTTGAGAACTTCTCAGATTTCCATCGGTCAGTCTTTGATGGGACTGAAATTTCTGCAGATGGCAGTCTAACTCTTGCTCCTATTGGTGATGAAACTAACACGTACAACACTGGGGCTGATATTCAATCTATAGAGAAGCAGATATTTCCCACAGCTGTAAATGTCGATGCCGTTCCTCATCCTGATCAGGATCTTTTGTATGATTACAGTGATGCACCAACGGCTAAGAGAGATCTGAGGGCGTCAGCTAATACCAATAGGCAGATGCTTGCTGCGGGAATTGGAAATAACTATTGGAGAGAGACCATACTGGCAGACCAACCTTTGGTTCATTTCATAGAGCTTGAAAGATTTGATGGTGTAGTTGTGATTATCACCATAAACTTCACTCGATCAAGAGATATCAACTCCATAATCATAGATCCATTTACGGATAGGAACCTTGAAATATTCAAGGTGAGGTATCGTGACACTAAATCACGCTATCGGACATCCACCTTCTATGACAATTCCAAAGTTCATGCTCGAAGTAATAGACGCATTCATCTAAAGAACATCCAAGACATCATTCGAACCGACAGTATAGAGATATGGTTCTACCAGAGGAATTTCACAAAGAAGAATCTCCTAATTGATGGAAACAAATACTACGAGGATCGTATATGGAATGATATGTTGGCCAGAGAGTACTCGGATATTGCTTCCAGGTATTCTCCAGGAGAGCTAACTAAGAATGCACGGGACTATACTATAGATAAGCTAACACAAAGCAGAGAATATGATCGTGCTATTAATCTCTTCCTTGCTAAGGCTGATCCCGATGCAGTAACTAGAGATGTTCTGAACTTAGATGACAAGGAAGATGTGGAATTAGACAGAGTGGAGTATACTCTCGGGGCATATTCTATCAATCCACAAACCGTTCTGTATCCTGGATCGGATCCAGGTGTATATGTATCGCACAGATCCGATGAGGGATACCTGGCCGACATTCGTCCTGTTACAGATATACAGTTATCAGCGACTTATGAGACTCCAGCACTAACTTCTATTGAATTCTATATCGAAGACGAGGAGAGCCGAGTTCAGATTCCTATTGTTCCTAGGGAAGCAGACATCTGGAGGCAATATATAGATGCCACCGGTGCCAGCGCCGCATCTGGGGACTTTGGATTCATCACATTTGAAACCATGTTCCCGGTTATAAGTGGATCTCTAACCACGTTCAAGAATGGACAGAACATAGATGACCTTTTGAATCCGTCTCTTGTTCAGATTGATTCCTCTGGATCTCTCAGTACAGTTTTTGAAGCAACGGGAGTTGTAATAAAGCCAAATGACATATTCGTAGTTGAGTATTCTATCAACCATGATAATAGAGTGTATGCATCACAAAGAAGAGCATCAGTTATCACCGTTAGAGATTCGGTCCCATCTACCTTGGTAGTAGATAGTACTGTTGATGATACTATTCATATCAGAGAGAATGTTCTCACGCTCAGTCGATTCCCATATACAGTGGCGGGAGAGTGTAATACAGATATCAATTCATTCCCATTCACTATTGATAGTGTCCCCCTAGCTCAGTTCAACCAGATTGGTAGAGGAGATCAGAGAATACTAGATGTTGAGGGATTCATTCCATATATGAGGATCGATATGGATCCATGGCCAGCTAGAATCTGGAACCTATGGGGAATCTATCATGTAACTGGCCTTTTCAAATTGCAATTCACTACCACCGTCGATGTCGCACACAGCTCTGCTACGATAGAGACTCCCTTTGAAGCCGGGCCAGATGGAGTTGAGGTTAGAAGGCCCTTGACTCTTGTCGGCGGCGATCAAGATCTAGTGGGGGAGTGTCGAATCGACTGGTCTAATATAACTTGGAATTCAGCCAATTACTTCAATGTGTTCCTCAATGATCAGCTATATGATCCACCAACACTTCCCGATGCGGTCAAGTATCCCACCAGATATGGTAAGGGTGCTGTGATTCGTCCTGAGGTTATGAGTGGAATCTTGGTGGGAACGGATTTGACTAATCCATTGAATACACTGAAGGGCATATTTGCTAGTACTCAGTGTCCAGTCCTTGTGGCAATTGATGAGATAATAGCTGAAGATAAGACTAACTATCAAAGCTTCACACAGGATCCTTTGGAGCCGTATGAAAAGACAGGTATATTTCAGTACTTCATCAGTGGAAACCGTATATACATGAATGCCAATATGGAAGATGTAGGTCTCGATAGTCGAATAGATGTTCTCTATTGGCACCTAACGAAATCAGTTCGAATGAGAACCATACTTAGAGCCAACGAGAGATTTGTATCTAAGTTCACTCCCGTTGTGCACGACTATACATTGAAGTTCAGGAGCCAATAATGCGATTCTTAGAAAATCAAAAGAGAGAGTTAGTAAAGAGAAAGGCTCAGCACTTCTATGATAGAGCCCGACAGCTGTACCTCACCTCCGATATAAAGAGACCGGGTACTATACTCCTTCGCATGTCTCATGCAATAGAGGACTTCTTTGCCACTCTGGATCAACCCATAACCAGTAATAGAGATCTTGTATCTGATGGTCAAATTCCAACTAAGGATGCGAGCAATGAGAGATACTCTAACATGGTTACTGATCTTGATATCACATTCGCAGAGCAGAATGCATTAGAATTGAACATGATCTCTTCGTTCAATTACACTCAGCTACAGAAGAATGCCATAGATGAAGATCTTGAGCAACTGGAAGGTCTTATAGATGAGGCGGAACAGGCTGTGGGTGGGGAAACCAATGTGGCTATTAGGTTCTTTGATAACTTCTCATCTACGGATTTTGTGGATCTACTCACAAACCCAGTGACATCTGAGTCGATTGCTTTTGTTGATACGATTGCTGGAGTGTTACATCTAGGAAAGAATGCAGAGATCGATGTGATTGATGATGGAGATATCATACAGGAATTCAGTTACCTAGCTAGTCAGACCAAGAAGCCAATAGATCTAAGTAAAAGCATCATAGGTGGAATAATAAACAGACATGCAAATCTTAGAACTCTGGTCTCAGAGAGAGATGCCTATAATGGAAAGATGTATGGGTTGACTTTCTCAGCAGGAAATAGTTTAGTTGAAGATGGCATCAGGGTGGATTTGTCTAATGCTGATGACCAAACCAATGCACTTCTTAAGATGGTAGATACCGAAGGGGATAGTGTAGGGGAGAGCGTTACAACAATCTGGGAGCGAGAATTTACTCTACTGGATTTTGAATTGAACAAACCATTCAAGGATATTAATGGAGCTAACACCATTAACGTTGATGATATTGTCATAAGTGAAGAAGTTGTTGATCCACATCCCGAGTACAATATTCGAGTGAAAAGGATACCATTCACGGAGGGACAACTTCCGGGTGGAAGGACAGATGTTAGGAATGTGGGAAGGGGAGCTGGTGGTGCTAAGCCAGTAAGGCCTGATCATTTGAGATTCGTTTGGGGAGAGATGCCATCCAATGTTGAGAATGCTGAACTTATGATGATTCTAATGTTGACATTTAAAGTATCGAAGAGGGTTAGTAGGCTCACATTAGACCCTCACTTATTTGGAAAGGGCGTGTCTCCTAGAATAGAAAAGGTAGACGTATACGAGCCAAGCCTAATAAATGACGACGGGAGCCTTGGTGGATGGGTTTCAGCTGTGACATCTGCCAATGTCGCAGCGTCTAATTTGAATGATGATTCCAAGGATGTGTTAGATTCTACACGGTCTTGGATTTTGGGCAACAAAGACGTCAGTTCTATTCGTATCACATTGCGTCAAAATAAGGGATACCGTCAGAAGTATGAGTTGCTGGCATTTTTCGGAAAAACATTCTCGGCTTTTCCGTCTGCTTATGGCGATAGAGCCGTAACTAATCTTCAATACCTGATAGATTACATGGGGCACGATTTCATAACGAAGGTAGAAAACAATGTAAGGAACATTATTGGTGATGCTCTGAAGAATCTAGATCCAACTTTGAATTCAGTTAACAGAGCACATAGAGTTGATTCTATTGTAGCTTCTGCTCTAGATACTGCGCTTGGAGATTCGTCCATTGTTAGCATTGGTCAGAATATGATGAATAAGGCTCTCTGGAAGCGAGCGACGAAGATCATTACATCTGAGAAGCTAGGTCGAGGTACGATAAAGGGAGAAGATAAAAATACTCCACCTAGGACTGTTGTAATTGTGCCATCTGAGATATCTAATAGGTATCGATTTGCTATAGGAATCAGAGATATTGATGTTAAATACACCGAGTACAAGGAGAGCTCAGAAATTCTCACCAGGCAGTTTCTATCTCCAGTTCCAATTGGCTCTATTGTATTGAGAACCGAAGAGCTGATACCTCCATCATTTGCAGATGCCAAGTTAACTCTTGCCCAACTTGGAGATCAATCATCTCTTGAGGTTAGACCATGGATTACTTATGAGGTATCTGTGGATGGGGGACTATCATTCCATCCAATATCTCCCCTTGGTGGACAGAAGTGGAAGCTTAGATTGGAGGATGGCAAGAAGCTGTTCCAGGTTCCGACCTTTATTGAAGTCAACTCTGACACCCCTATAGGCAGAAGATCCATTTATGAATGGGGACCGTTAGGATATATCGATACACCTAATGGTATATCTCCAAAGACAATCATGATGCGGATACGCCTAGAGAGACCCAAGTCAGAATTGGGATCCTTCTATACTGGACTTACTCCACGTTTAGATGCATATGAATTGCTGGTCAATCCTGGACCTGCAGGAGGGAAGCCATAATGAGTATAGCTAGTAAGCAAGTTAATACGGCCATTGCCAGATCAACTGAGACCATATTTAAGAAGGGAACCATACCTAATATTCTTCAGATTCTTGCAGACATTGAAGGATCGAAGTTAGTTAGAATCTTGGGCATGCCGACATTTGAAGCCATAACCCAGACACTTAGATCGAAATCAAATGTTGATGATTTCAATATAAACGTGTTCGATTTCATAGAGGACATGGTCATCTTATACAATGAGCAGATAGATCAAGGCACTCAGATAAATCGACAGCTTGCTGCATCTGAAATAGAATTCAGAAAACTGATCAATGACATTAGACAGATCGGAGATCTAGCCAATGAGGTTGTGCTGGCCAATGATATTCTACGCAGGCATGGATTCTATGCGTTTGATACCTTCAACAATACTGACAAATTGGACATGGCTAGAACTACAGCCTTTGTTGATATCGAAGCTGGAACGCTAGAGATCCCATCTGATAGATCTATAAAGATTGACATGAGCCACCTGTTTGATCAGGACGCCCATGCGGTTACTCTTGTGACTCCTGGTGGTGCTTCTGTTGCTCAAGTTGCTGGAACTCGATTTGGTAACATGTTTGATGGAACCATATCATCGTGGATAATCAGTGTAACCACTTCAGCATTAGAAGATAGAGCTAAGATTCGTTTTGAGTTTCCTCTGGGGAATCGCTTCAGTCCATCCGTAGATAGAACATTTGGTCAGGAATTCAATAGACTAATCATCCGTCCTATTGTTCCACTTAATGACGATGATAGAGATCGAGCGATTGTTGTGTCATATAAGAACTCATTCACTGATGACTTTGAGACTCTGCCTCTTAACGAGGTCTCTTTCAATGGGTCTGATATTGTTATGGACATCAACCTACCTGCTATAGCAGGATGGGGCGTGACTCCTCCAGCAGAGAGGTACATAAAGACACACATTAGTCATCTACGATTTGAAATGAGCAAGACCATACCGGATTTAATCATTGCCAATCAAAACATCTACTTCTTTAGTCTAGCATCTATTGATATGTATCGAATAAAATACAGGCAAAAGGCTAAGGGAATCAGCAAGAGTAATCAGATCAAGGGCAACAATCCCATAGGTACTCTGAACAATGTATCCATGGCGGCCTCTCATCATTTACCAATCGGAACTATGGTCAGTTATTTTGTGGCTGAGGATAACTACCTTCCGGGAGTATTTGTAGATCAAAGCGGAGAATTCATGCCACCTGAATCTCCATTCGTAGTTGACTTCGTTCAAAGGGAAGATATGAATAACCCTGAATCTTCTGGAGTTCTACAGACAGAGCTCAGGGAATGGGCCATTCAGCAGACTGGATTTGTTTTCCAGGGGATAGACTACAAAACATGGGAGCCGGATTGGAGGAAGATTGTTCCAGTGGATGGAGTGGCTAATGCGATTGATGATGGTGAAATTGGAGATATGGTTGTTAAATTTGAGAACGTTGCTGAGTTCGATACGCAAGAGAGATCACACAAGAGTGGTCCACTTTGGTCAAATCCATCTGGATTACCCGAAGAGATTATCAATAGTATAAGCTACTATCGCGTAATTGAATTCTATGATGCACTACTACCCAATAGTTTGGTTGTTAGGCAAGGTAAGGATGCATGGATATGTATAGACGATAGAACTGACCTGATAAAGACAGTTCAAGCAACGGGAGTGTGGGTTGATGACGAGGGAACCGATCCTCCTACATATGTATCACCGGGTACCATTGTGAAGGGCTCTGTTAGGGATGTGAAGGGGAAGCTTAGTATACCATTCGTGTTTGGTCGACCATTCCAATCTCTCATAGAGGATACTGACTACTTCGTTGAGTATGGGGACAACTTTGTCAATGTCATCCGGAACTATGGAACTGCGGGATCGATTGCTCCTCTGGGTAGTGATAATGTCAAGTTCAAGGTCGACTATAGAATAGGTGATCCATCTTTGACTTGGACCACACATTATCATTTGGACAGGGGCGTAGACGCTACGGTTCTAGTTAATATGAGTGGAGTTAAGATAGCCCGTGTGATAAATCGAGATGAGAATACTGGAATCATTATTGGAGAGTTTACAGTCAATGCTAATGGAATTATTCCTCTGCATCAAATAGGAGCAGGGCAGGGTTGGTTCAGTTTAATCATTGAGGTGAACAGTACTACTTGGTCTCCAACAGAAGAGGGTAATGCTAAGGTGACTAGGCCATCTACAGTCAGGCAGTATGCGTGGCTATCACCACTCAGGCCAATTTCATCTCATGATATGACACAGCTCATAGCTAAAGAGAATCATGACTATACTACGGTAGTGTATCCAGATACACGTAAGCATTTTGTTGAGGATGACGGTAGAGCATCTGTGCGACTTTGGGTAAATGATCCTACTTATCCACCAGCTAGTGGCAGCGTTTTGTCATATGGGACGACTATCACTCATGAAACATTAGAGAATGGACTACCACTTGGAGCAACTGGTATATTTGCCAGCGATGAAACTGTGAGTCAGTTCTATGATGTAGCATACACATCAATATCGGAAGTTACTGATCATGTGCTTGTGCGCATGGATCTAGAAACTAGAGATCCCAATGTAACACCTAGGATAGATGGATATGCGGTAAGGGTACTTAACTAATGGCTTTCAATGATCCAACGGGATTCGTCCCCACTAACGCAAGTGGTCTATGGGGCTGGTGGGATATGTCTTCCATTGACCCCGTGCCCTTTAGTGGTGGCGTTGGCTACGTTGAAGATAGAAGTCGATACACCCGTCATATGCGGCAGACCATTCCCGCCTATCAACCTGTCTATGCTGAAACCGCTATACTTGATCACTTGGGTAGAGATGCCAATGGACTTCCAGCTATATTTATAGATGATTTTGACAAGTACATGCCACTCGATTACAGTTTGTATTTGATCGATGGCGGTAATGATTCTATGTTCTTCTCTATATGGTTTGTTTTGAATATGGCTGCGATGACTGGGCCGTCTACTCTTCAAGACTACAATACCTCATATCTATATTCTTCGACTGGCTTCCAGCTATACACTCACAACAGTAATCCTGTCTTTGGAACGGAGAATCCCAAAGAGCACTATGGATTCACTCCTAATGGGCACAGTATTGTTGGTGTTGATGCACCTGAAGATAAGGATGTAGCTACTCGTTTTGTAGACGAGTGGGCCATCCTGTCCTTTCACTTCACCCCACCATCAGAGGGTGGAACCCTCTGTGAGGTCTATAAGGATGGATCTCTAGTTACACCGACTGATACTCTTGGTGGGTGGATTGAATCTCCTAGAATGGACTGGCAGGATGTATTCTTCAACTTCTGGTGGGATCAAGCGGCGCAGATCAATCGGTTTGGAGCTAAGGGGTATTATACTGAGGTACTTGTATACAACAATTCGAAGCCAACATTCCCAGGTGGAATGGACCTAGATGATAGGCAGTATCTTGAAGGATACCTAGCTCATAAGTATGACCTGACAGATAAACTTCCCGCTCATCCTTGGAAAGATCAAGAGCCACCATTAAGACCTATACCTGAGCCTACTAGTGTCGCTATAGAACTCCCAGCTAGTGGACTGATAACGATAGACCCAACGGGGTTTCCTTATCCACATCAATCTGGAACATTCCTTCCCAGGGATTTTGGAACTCCCAGATCAGTTATTCCTGTTCCACATGCTATGAGCGTATCACCTAGTGGTGATCTATTGGTCATAGAGAGAGACAAGGGTCAACCTTCCGATAATTTGATCCACTGGGACAGAGCCAATGATACATGGTCTTCACTGGAACGCATGGATGTAGGTTCAGGAGAATATGGAGGTGTCTCTGTTATAGGTCCTTCGTATGTATCGCATACTGAAGATAGCTCTGCGATGTTTGTATGGATGAAGAGTTCGGATTCCGCTCCCGATATTGGAGGAATAGCTAGCGTTCATTCTAGGTTCATCAGCCCAGAATTGAGCATATCTACTACGGAAGATCAGGTCCTATTCAATGAATTTGATTACTTCGTAGAGAACATGGTAGCCAATCCATTCCAATGCTCGCCGCAGAGATCTCTGATAAATCTAGGTAGTGGTAACTATCGTTTCTTCTACGGATCTTACACTGATGTGACACCATATGATCTTGGGATTGTGAATAAGATATGCTATATCGATTACGATAGTGACACTCAATCATGGGGACCCATGGGATTTGATGTCAATAATACAGGAACGTATAACCTCTTGGGGACTGCTCTTGAGATTGATAGAACTTCATATGATGACAACTTTAGCTTCTCCATAGAGGCTCGCATCTATGGATTCTCTGTGTCCAAACTTCCGGGGTCCAATACATATCACTTTGCAATGGCCTTACCTGATCTTGAGCAATTCGATGGAGCGGGACCAGTTGGACAGACATATTATTTCCCATGGACAGATGGTGATCCGCCTATTATTGCCGTTACGGGAGTTCAAACCTTTCTGTTGGAGGGACCGGGCCTAGAAATATATTCTAGTGGTTTGGGTAGCTCATCTGAAGATATTTGGGAGACTATATGGTTAGAGTCTCAAGCAGACGGATCTGAGAATTTTGATCAGGTCATGCCGGATCCTATTAATGACACTAGAATTTACATAGCTGGAGCCAGAGCTATAAGGAAACGAGGTGGAGTAGACTATCGTAGAGATCCTGGATTTACGAATTGGGGTGGTGCTGGAGTTGCAATGTTCTGGGAGAGAGCTGAAGAATCTGGAGCTTGGTCAGATACAGAACTTACACTCGTTGGTGAAGATATGTCGTATGGTGCTGATCTATATGTATCATGTAGTGGAGATTGTTTTGTTCTGGCGGCTTTCGATGATCAGGCCGACTCTACTGGAATTTGGCAATTAAATCTATGGGCTAAACCTAGAGGAATGCTCATGGATGTCGTAGCTCCTGAGTTGTTGGAGTTCACTAACAACAATGATCTTGTGCCTTTCTCAGTAAGTGAAACCACTAGGGGACCAATTGGATACGCCTATGCTAATGCTTGGAATCCAGCATTCTATAGTGATCAATTTGTTGATAACCCTGACAATGCAGCCATATTACAACTTTCAAGAAGTACCATACCAATCACGTGGTATGATGAGAGAGTTGATGGTGGCTCTCCGGACAGGGCATATCATATAGCCTATGTGACCACATCTGGATGCTTCTTGTTTAGTCCTCCTGATGAGCCAGACATTCCACCAGAAGAAGAGGAGCTACCATCAGGAGTTGCGGCTCCTATTCCTCTCAGGCCGATAGCCTATATTCCACGAGAGAGGAAGAGATATCCGCCGTCATCTATCCATTTCATAGACACCATGGATGCTCTCTATCTAGAGATGTCTACTGTGATTGGCTCTGCTGATCGATTCGGTCAAGTACTGACCAGTGGGTCGGTGGTGGTTATCGATTCCAACATGGATAAGTTTGCTAATGCACAATTCAGGAACACAGATACCCCCTTGAATGAATTCCAGCCATCCGTATTTGGGCTGAATTCCAAGCCAGTGTCGAATGAGGGAGTGTCATTTGTAGATGTAGAGGACTCAGAGATGAGGCTTATCACCACCACAGGAGGGAAGGGATAATGTCAGCCACTGGAGTCTTCCTGCCTAGTTACCCCGGAGAGATAGAACCTCTGGGTCATATTCCAAGAGCTAGACATCGCCATCCTATATCTGCGTTTGGATTCCAGGATGGAATGGACGGAGCATTCCTGAGCCTGGCTGGGGTGATAGGAAGTATAGATCAGAATGGAGAGATCCTGGCCAGCGGCGACATAGCTGAACTGGAGACACTGATGGATCTGTTTGGTAGCAATCAATATAGGAACACCGATAGTCCTTTGAATGAATTTGCGCCCCCAGTATTTGGGCTGAATTCTGATGCAATTTCGAATGAGGGAGCTGATAGTGCTTCTGTGAAGGACAGCGAGATAAGACTCGAAACCGTATAAATGCCGATGAATCTTGAAGATAGGTTGAAAACTTTGGTGCATTCATATAAAATACAGACTGAGGAGGATCGTTATTCATGTCGACTGTAACATTGAGGGATTACGAGGTACAATATAGAGGTCGTAGTAGCAGCAAGCGCTATAATGATGCCCTCAGTCAGATCCAGGATGACCTCATAACATGCCTTGAGCAACTTCAAAAGATCAATAGTAAGTTCCTAAACCTAGAGGCAGCAACCAATTATCAGAATCAGGCTGCCACAGCAAAGGCCAATTCTCTATTGGATTCAGCTTCTGGGTGTCTGGATGT